>JAABUQ010001666.1_pt1 | contig 46687 bp, 49 predicted proteins | sample 5560001 | NCBI WGS metagenome assembly JAABUQ01 (sample SAMN10711888, study PRJNA513371) | rock metagenome | isolation source: Antarctica rocks | place: Antarctica: Victoria Land, Finger Mt nord | collected 2015-12-18
AGCTACCGGCCGCCGCGTGGATCAACAAGCCCGAGAAGGAGGCCGCCGCTCACTAAATTCGAACATAAAGCGTCTCACCGGGCTTGACAGGCTCCGCTTTGCTCACCGAAGGGGGGCACTTTGCTCACTGAGGGGTGGCACTTTGCTCACGGAGGCCCCTGTGCCGAGCGGCGAGGTCTGCTCAGGAAGGACCGAGCAGGCGGGGTGGAACTTTGCTCACGACGACCTCGATGGAGGGGGTGGCGTTCTGCTCGGGCACGGCGTCGACAAAGGGTCGCACTGTGCTCACGATGCCCTGGCGCCAGCGAGACGGCCCCCATTTTGCGCGGGACGATAAACAAGAGCAGTGCGGGGGTTCTTGGCCAGGATGACACCCGCCAGGGCACGCTCAGCTCTGCTTGGGAGTCTTGCGACAGAGGTGGCATCTCCGCCCCGAGAGGACCTCGTCGGGAGGGGTGGAACTCTGCTCACGATGGCGCTCGGGGAGCGGGGGTGGACTCTGCTCACGATGGGCTCGACGGCGGGGGGGCACTTTGCTCATGAACCCAGGAGCGGAACCCGACTCGCCGACCAGCACGCTCGCCGCGACCAGACTTGCTCCACGCGTCCAGTCCGCGCGCCAACGCGTCCAGGCCCGAGTTCGCCGCCTCCTTGCTGTTCTCCATCCACCACGGCGCAGCCTCGCCCTTGGCGGCGTTCCACTCGCGTCTGAGCGCCGCCAGCGTCCACGGCACCACGACCGTCCGCGCGAGCCGCTCGACCTCCGCGTCACCGAGCTGCTCGATAAGCGCGGCACGACGCGCCCGCTCACGCTGGTTCAGGCGCTCCTTCACGAGCGCCAGCCCCCAGTTGTAGGCGAACCGGCTCGCACCGCAATGCGAAGACAGCGCCCTCGTCTGCGCCGCGGTGGGATCCAGCGCGAACCTGTATGCCTGTACGACCAGCATCGCCTACGCCGCCTCGCCCGCGACCTCGATCGCCCGCTCCGCGCGCCGGCGGGCCGACCGCCGGCCGTACAAGCGGGCGCACATCGACGTCAGCACCTCGGTGATATCCCGGACCAGATCGTCGTCGACCTCCTGCTCCTCGATCACCACAAGCCGGCGGCCCTGCCCGCGCATCGCCGCCTCGACATACTCCACCCCGAACCGCGCCAAGCGCTCCCGGTGCTCAACGACGACCGTCCCGACGGCCGGATCGGCCAGCAGCCGCTTCAGCTTGCCGCGCGAGCCGTTCAGACCCGACCCGACCTCAGCCACCGTCACGGTCACCGTGAGATCGTGCGTGGTGGCCCACGCCGCCAACCGGCCCACCTGACGCTCCAGATCCTCCCGCTGATCAGACGAGGACACCCGCGCATACAACGCCACGCCATCAGCATCCTCAGCGCGCGGCTCGTCGACCAGGATCGTTCCCGTTGCCGTTTGGCGCGCCGGAACCGGCAGCGTCCCCTCCTTGAACCACTTCCAGGCGGTCTGGTAATGAACCCCCTCTCGCCTCGCCCACTCCGCAAGCCTCATACCCAACATCATGAACGCTGACCCGGACAGACAAACGCTGAGAGAGCAGTTCCCAACCCCAGCGACGATGAGCACTCGCGCTGCGCGCTCGGCGATCACAGGGACGCTCCCGCGTCCTCACGCACACCGCACGAGGCGACACTCCCCGGTCGCGTACTACCGCCTTACGCAGGAGAGAGCCGCTGAGCGCTGCTCAGGCGTCACGGGTGGCGCTGCTTGACCCTGACAATGAAGCTCGCTCTCTCCCCCGTCGGGTTCCTCGGCACCCTGCTCACCGCCGCCATGGCGATCGCGCCGATCCCCCAGGTCACATTCATCCTGCAGATCGCCACCGCATCTGCGCTCGCCGGCAGCGCCGTCGCCCTACGCGCACACCACCGCAACCCGCACGCGAACACGTGGCGGATCACCACCGCGTGGGGGCCGTGAGCGTCACGATCGTCCTCGTCGAGGCGGTAGTAGCATGCTAAGCCTCGTCGCACGGCTAATGGCCACGCTCGTCGTTGCTGTCCTCACTCTCGCCGCGCTGGGGTACTACCACTGGACACCGTGGCCGCAGTTTGCCGGCGCGCTTGGCGTTGGCATGCTGGCCACGCTTACCGCCCCAGGGCTCTTTTACCGGGGCGAAATGCCCCAGGCCCGACGTTGCCGCCGCATCCCGTAAGAGGGTCCCCCAGACGCATCAAGGGGTGTGATCTGCGATGAGAGTGCTCCCCTAGATGGTTGGGTCAGATGAGCAGCACGACCCCTCGGACCGATCCAAGCCGGGCCGACCGATTCGTCTCTAACGTCGGGGACTACCTCCTGCGGCTGCCATCGACGGAGTCGGTGGGCGAGTCGCTCAAAGCGCTTCGCGAGGCGCGCGGCGTCACCTAAAGCCAGTTGGCTGAGCAGCTGGGCCTCGAGCAGACCCACGTCTCCCGGATCGAAGGCCGCGACGACCTCAAACTCTCGACGCTGCTGGCCTACCTACACGCGCTGCACGCCGGCAGCGTCGAGCTGCACGTCGGCTTCAGCGACGCCGCGCGGATCGCGCTCGAGCTTCCCACCAGCAGCTGACCCGTCCACCGCGGTCGGGGCCCGAAGGCAAGACTGCAAGGGTCCTGCTCCGGATTGACTCGCGCCACGCCTGCGGCTGGCGCGGTCGTTTGGCGCTATCGCGCAAGATCGCAGCTGAGGCCTCGCCGGCGCCGGGATCTCGTTTTGTGCGGCTGTGAGCAATTACTCCAGCGGGCAGCTCGGGGCTCAGGCTGCGCCGGTAGCGGTCGATGGCTTGTAGGCCGTCTCACGGCTGATCGTGGCGGCGGCCGCCAGCTCGGCGACGGCCACGCCGTCCTCATGCCAGTAGTAGAGGCGGCTGTCGAGCTGGCTTCGCGCGACGGCCAGCTGGTGCTCCAGGTCGCGGACGCGCTTGGCGTCGAGCTGGAGGTCGAGCATCCGCCGCCGATGAGACTCCGCGAGCGCCTGGTGGTGGGCGATGCTGATGGATCGGTCATGTGTCAAGGGTCGCCGTTGCCGCTTGACGCCGTTGCGCGGCGCGCTTGCCGCGGCGCAGGGTCTGAGCGGCGCGGTCCACGCGGTCGATGACGGTGGCGTCGTCCTCGTCGAGCAGCGATGTGAGGGCGGCAACGATGGTTTGGCCGATCGGTAGGCCAAGCCGGTCGGTGGTGCCGGCGAGCTCGTCGAGCAGCTCGTCGGGAAGGCGAAAGCTGGTCACGCGGGTGCCCCCTGTCCAGTCGCGCCATTCCTTCGTCGCCGGGCGCGCAGCCGCGGGCCCACTGTCGGAGGCCGGTTTGCGGATCGCCTGGCGAGACGTGAGCGCCGGGATTGCCTCTGGGGACTCCGCGACGACTGGCCGGGAGGAGCTGCCACCGGCGAGAGGGTCGTCGAGCGTCAGGGGGCGACGGAGGGAGGAGCTCAACAGAGGGTCAGCTCCTCGGCGAGGCGGTGGTAGGCGAGGACGGATGGGCTGTCGGGGGCGGTGACGGGGATCGGTATGCGGTCGACCGCGGCCTGCTCGACGGCGGCGCGCTGCGGGATGCGGACGAGCGGCTCGAGCTCGATGCCGCCGAGCTCGAGGATTGCGTCTTCGATCTGAGCTCCCACGATTCGCCGGCGCTGCCACTTGGTGAGGATCACGACCAGTTGGGGCGGCGTGGGTCGCAGGCGCTCGAGCTTGGAGATCGTTGCCCGCAGCTCGGCGAGGCCCTGAGCGGCGCCCTCGTCGCCGGCGCTGACCGGTGCGATCACGACGTCGGCGGGCAGCAGGGCATTGACGGTCAGCAGGCCGAGGTTTGGTGGCGTGTCGATCACGATCACGTCGTAGGCGAGGGCGCCGAGCGCGTCGGCGAGGAAGCTTTCGCGCCCCACCTCCCCCACCAGCGCCAGCTCTACGCTCGCCAGCTCGCGCGCTGCCGGGAGCACGTCCACGCCGTGCACGTCGGTGACGATCGCTTCGGAGGCGCCGACGCGGCCGGCGAGCACGTCGACCAGCGACAGCGGAAGCGCGCGTACGTCGAGGCCGATCTGCCGGGTGAGCGCGAACTGCGGGTCGACATCGACCGCCAGCACGCGACGGCCTGCTTGCGCGGAGATGACGGCGAGGGCCAGTGCGGTGGTGGTCTTCCCCACCCCGCCCTTCTGCTGCGCGACGGTCACGATCATTCGATGTGCGCTTTCTGTAAGCCGACGAAAAATCCTTCGAGAGGACTTGCTGTCGGATGGACCGTAAGCTTAGATGACGCATACCGGTGAGCCTTCAGTAATACTACGTACTGTAATACAGTTTGTACTACAGTTGTACTACAGTATCGGCAGGGCTCCCGCGTAGACCAAACCCTCCATATGTGCAACATCCGATATGGTGTAGGGGTGGAGGTTGGTTCGCTGGTTCGGGAGGCGCGTGAGCGTCACGGCCTCAGTCAGGAGAGCTTGGCGTACCGCGCGCTGAGTACGCAGCAGGCGATCTCAAGGATTGAGCGAGGGCTCGTGTCTCCGAGCGTGCAGACGCTCGAGCGGATCGCCACGGCGCTTGGGGAGGAGCTTCTGTTACAGCTCCGTCCGCGCGAGGTGCCCTTCGAGGAGGCGCAGCTCGAGGCGAACGGGCGGCGGTCGATGAGCGAGCGCCTGGAGCGGGGCATCGGCTGGAACCGGTTCGCCGGGGAGGTCGCGATCGCGGGAGCCAGAGCGCGTGAGCAGTGGTAAGCCGCTCGCCGTCGGTGAGCTCGTCGGCGTGCTGGATCGCCACGCGGTCGACTACGTGGTCATCGGTGGGGTGGCGATGCAAGCGCACGGGCATGTGCGCACCACTCAGGACTTTGACGTGATCGCCGCGTGGACACCGCAGAACACCGCGCGCCTGGCCGGGGCCCTGCGCGAGCTCGGCGCGCAGCTGCGCGGCGTGGACGCGCAGCTGCTGGGAATCGAGCTCGGCGACCCAGCGCAGCTCTATAACGCCGGCAACCTGCTGATGGACACCCGTTACGGCGACCTGGACGTGTTCGCGGTCGATGAGCCCTCGGGTGCGCCGGGATCCTACGGGGATCTTCACGCGCGCGCGGTTCGGGTCGAGCTGGGCTCGCTCACGCTGCTGGTCGCCCATCCGGAGGACCTGATCCGGATGAAGACCGCCGCCTCGGAGTTTCGCGATCGACCTGACGCCAAGCGCCGGCAGGATCGCGAGGACATAGCCGTGCTCGAGCGGCTCCTCGGCGAGGAGCGCAAGCGACGCGCGCAGGCGCCTTCAGCCGGCAGAAGCCAGGGGCCGAGCGCCTCCCCGTCCGCGCGCCTGCCGCCACGCCGTGGACGGTCGCTCGGCCGCTGACAGGGCGGACGACCCGCGAGCACCGGTCGCCAACAGTGCGACTGCGGTCGGCGCCAGGCGGTGGCGGAGCTTTCAGTTCAAGGAGCACGGCAACGGCTGCCGGCTGGACGCCGGCGCGGCTGAGGAATCGCGGTGCTGTGTCACCTGTCACGACACCGCACAGACGCCCTGGCCGCTGCGCGCCGCGCGGACGCTGATCAGCGCCGCCCGGACACTGCTGTCGCGTTGGCGGTCACGGTCCTGCCACGGATCACCGGTCAGCTTCCATGAAGGATGCAGCGGCGCGATACCGCTGACCAGCTGGCGGATGCTCGTCACCACGGTGCCGCCGTGGCGCCCGCCGGCGGCCAGGCGGTGCGCAACCGCTGCCGCGAGAGAAGTGGTGGTCACCCGCCGGCCGGCGACTTGAAGAACTGGTTGCGGTCGACGGCAGCCCCGCTTTCCATGCGGCCGTGTCGGAAGCAGAAGTCCCAGCCGGTTGGCGGCTGGCCGACGATCGGGTAGAAGGCGCAGACGCCCTGCGGCTGACGCCGCCTGGCCAGCGGAGTCCCGAAGAGCTGCACGACTCTGCGATAGGGCGTTCGCAGCCCCACGATGTTCTCGCCGATCTCGTCGTTGTAGATCGAGTGCGCAGGGCGGTGTGCGTGATGCGCGCTCGGGGAGTAGACGCGCACTGCGCCGCCGCCGATCGGCGCCGCGCGTGCGGTAGGCGCCGCGCGTGCGGTAGGCGCGGCATGTGCGCCCGGCGAGGAGTGGCCTTGCCTGCGGTCTGCTCCACAACCCGCGAAGAGCACCACCAGCGTAGCGCCCTCACCCGGCGCCCGCCATCATGCATGCTCCAAACCATAATTCCGACGCAGGGACATCGCGAGGTCTCAACCGGGGTAGAGCACCAGCATGCCCACGCCCGCCGACGAGCTGGACCTCACCGCGATTCGTCATGAGCTGCACGCACGCCGGGACCACATGCGCGAGCGCGTGGCGGTACTCGCCCACCGCCCCGAGCTCGGTAGCGCACAGGGGTTCGGCAAGCGAATCGGCGACGGCACCATCGAGGCGGTCAGCCGGCTGACCGAGATTGGCGTCGGCGACTCGCTGGAGAGCGCGTTGGCCCGCACGGAGCGAGCGCTGGCCAAGCTCGCCGAGGGGACCTACGGAAGGTGTGATGGGTGCGGCAATCCGATCGCGCCCGCACGCCTGCAGGCGATGCCCAACGGCGTCCTGTGCCTGGGCTGCGCGGCGTCCCAGCGCCGCGTTCGTCCTCGGCGACGTCGATAGAGGACCGCGCCGCGAAGCCACCAGGAGATTGGCGTAGACTGGCCGTCGACCAGGAGCTCGGGGCTATAGCTCAGCTGGGAGAGCGCCTGCGTGGCACGCAGGAGGTCGCCGGTTCGAGCCCGGCTAGCTCCACTGACGAAGGCCGCCCGCCGGGCGGCCTTCGCCGTATCCAGGGGCGGCACCGACCGCTAACCTTCCCCACGGAGGAGGGACGACATTCCGACCACCCCCAGCCGACCACCGAAGGTGCAGCGTCAGGCCAAGCGCCAGGCCGCGCAGGCTCGCGAGCGCATGACCGAGCGCCGTCGCGAAGCGGAGGGCGGCGTGAGCGGCTGGATCTCCGAGCGCGCCGGCGATTGGTCCCTCCAGGGCTGGGACGCCAAGGCGCTACAGCAGCAGAAGTTCTTCTGGAATCCCCTGATGAACTACTGGTTTCGGATGGAGATGGAGGGCTGGGAGCACCTGCCCGAGGCTCCGGTGCTGCTGGTGGGCATCCATTCCGGCGCCCCCTTCGTGTGGGACGCGTGGACCGTGGGCATCCAATGGTGGCGGCGCTTCGGTGAGGCCCGGCCCCTGCACGGGACCGCCCACGACGCACTCATGGCTGCCCCGCTCATCGGGCGCTTCTTTCGCTCGATGGGCGTGCTACCGGCCGCTCCCGACTCGATCGCCACCGCGCTGGCCGAGGGCCATGACGTGGCGCTCTGGCCTGGTGGCGAGGTCGACTCCCTGCGCCCGTGGCACCAGCGTGATCGAGCGAACCTGGCCGGGCGCACCGGCTTCGTGAAGATCGCCATCCGCACGGGGGTGCCGATCGTGCCCATCGCCACGGTCGGGGGCGCGGACGCGATGCCCGTGCTCATCAAGGGGGACCGGCTCTCGCGCGCGCTGCGCCTGGACAAGGTCGCCCGCCTGAAGGTCTTTCCGATCGCGGTCTCACTGCCCTGGGGCATTGCTCCCGCGGCGCTGCCCCAGATCCCTCTGCCGGCCAAGATCCGCACGGCGCTGCAGCCACCGGTCGAGCTCGACCAGGACCCGCAGCGGGCCGAGGACGACGACTACGTGGAGGGCAAGTATCGCGAGGTCGAGGAGAGCATTCAGGCCGGGATGGATCGGCTCGCGCGGCGGCGCGCCTTCCCGCTGTTCGGATAGCGCGGTGGCATCCGCTTGCCGGCGGGGCTGACCGCTAAGCTAAGGCGCGCGTCGCGCACGTTCCGAAGCAAGCACCGGCCAGCTCGCCACGTCACGGCGCGCGTGTCGCAGCGCTCTCGCTGCCGTCTGAATCTACGGGTACGATCGCTCGCGTGCAGCTGCAGCTCCTGGCCACGAAATGTCCCGGGCCGCCTCGAAGCACAGCCAATGCGCTGGAGCACCTGCTCGACGAGGGCATCACGTGGGGCGACTCGCTCGACTGGCTGCCCTTATTGCCGCGCAAGAGCGTCGACCTGTTCTTCACGAGCCCGCCCTACGCGGACGCCCGCGCGTACTCCCGTATCCATCCAGACCACTACGTCGACTGGTTCATCGACTTCGCTCGGCCAATGCTTGCCGCGACGAGCGATACCGGCTGGTTCGTGCTCAACATCAAGAACCGGGTGGCCAAGAGTGGGCCGCTCCGCGGCCAACGGCATCCGTATGTCTACGAGCTCGTGCTAGCCCTTCAGCACATGGGCTGGCGCTGGATCGAGACATACATTTGGTCCAAGCCCAACTCGATCCCAGGCCGCTTCGGTCCCCGGACCAAGGATGCGTTCGAGTACGTGTACGCCTTCGCCGCTGGGCCCAAGCCGCATTTCGACCTCGAGGCGATCAGGGTGTCCTACAAGACCAGCAGCGACGAGATCGATCGCCGCATGCTCGATCAAAATGGACGACGCAACACCGAAGCGGGCTTCGGTCGTGACCGTACCAAGACCTACTCGAAAGGCGGAGCCGATCCGGGCAACGTCGTCTCGGTACCTCAGACCTATAACCAGCACTACGGCCCGGCTGGTGAGCACACCGCGGTCATGCCCGAAGGGTTGGCGGAGTTCTTCATCAAGGCGTGCTGCCCTGAGGGAGGCGTTGTGATCGATCCGTTCGCAGGCAGCGCGACAACGTCGGTTGTGAGCCGGCGGTTCGGCCGGCGCGCCGGCGGGCTCGATGTCCACGCCGAGCACGTTGAGGTTGGCCGCGCTCGCATCGCCGCCGGGATCGCCCAGACCGATCCCGGAGTGCTTCGTGTCGCTATCTGATCACGAGCGCACCGTTCTCTCAGCCGCCGGCAGCGCATCTGCGCAACACCTCCGCGGTCAGGCCGTGGCCACCGTGCTCGCGAAGTCCGGGACGGACCAGGCCGAAGCACGGGCGCTACTTGCCGAGTCCTTCGGGGCCACGACTCAGCCCTCGTTCCATTTGATCCCGCGCGGCACCGCGATGACGAGCGAGGCGGACTTCGACAGCGCCTATACGGTTCTGAGCGAGGCGACCCAGGGCTTCAGCGAGGTGACGCTGCAGACTCTGAAGTCCGCCCTCGTCAAGGACGGGGCGGCGCTGGCTCCACTCCGGATGATCATCGGGTTCACCCACAACGAGCTGGCGGCCGCCACCAAGCTGCTCAGCCCGGACGCGCCCGTGTCGGGTAACAGCTTGAAGACGCTCGAGCGTCGTGCGCCGCCCGCTGGAGCCGCCGGGGTTGCGCGACGCGAGCTGCTGATCACGCACGTCTGCGCAGCAGTCCTGTCCGTCATGGAACGCTCGATCCTCACCGTGCCCACGTCCTCGGTCGAGGCGTTCCACTCCAAACTCGATAAACGGGATACCCGTGCAGGCTGGACGAGCGTGTCGCAGGACGCGCACGGGGTTCCGTACTCGGCGCTTCTGTACCAGCGCTACGTCGGGGGCGTCTGGCGCCAGGTCCAGGACGCCTACTCCGAGATCAAGGGCGATGCTCTACTTGAGGTCCCGCTATCCCTGCTATTGGACCGGGAGCGCATCCCGTACTACAGGGCTCCACGTGGGGCCTCTGGCGCGTCCCAGACTGCGCAGCAGTTCGGCATCAGCCCAGGACCCGACTTCCTGCTTCCCAATACCAACCCAACCGTGATCGTCGAGTCGAAAATCGGGGAAGACGGCGGTACGGTCCGCGACAAGGCCGCGCGGCTCAGGAACCTTGCGACCGCCGGTAGCCAGCGCGGCCTGGTCGTGTGCGCTGTCGTCGACGGCAAGGGTTGGACCGAGCGGCTCAACGCCCTTGTGGACGTGGTCATCGCGACCGGCGGTCGGACCTATACGTTGAAGACCCTTGAGTATCTGCTTGACGTTCCTGAAATCGCAGCGCTGCGCGGCAGCGCGTAAGCGGTCGGAACCCAAACCGTCTACCGGCTCAAGCCGCAACCTGAGCGATTGTGAGCGCGCCAAGCTGCAGCGATCACAGAATCGCTTGTCCACGGATTGCGGAAGTGTCCGCCAGCCTCATCGACAGTGCCGCTCTTGAGGACCTGCAGGAGCCTCGACCAACGCCAGTCGGGCTCCTGCTCGTCGGTTCAGCGAACCTCCTGACGCGCTTCTGTTGCGCACGCCGCCACCGCCCCTTTTCGTTGGATTCCTGACCTTCAGCAAGCCGGAACCTTCTTCATCTGCTCAGGCGCGGTCGTCCAGAGCCGCCACCTCGACGGCGGGCGCGAGCTCCCGCGCACGCGCGGGCGCCTCGCCCCACAGCTGCTCCAGGCGGTAGAAGTCGCGCGTATCCGGCGTGAAGATGTGAACGACCACGTCCAGGTAGTCCATCAGGATCCAGCGCCCCCGCGCCAGGCCTTCCACACGCTGGGGCAGCAGCCCGTAGCTGCGCTTGAGCCCGAGCAGGATGCTGTCGTGTATTGCCTTGGTCTGGCGCTCGGTGTTTCCTGAGCAGATCACGAAGTAGTCGGTGTAGGCCAGCACGCTGCGCAGGTCGAGCTCGACCACGTCGATCGCCTTTCGATCAGCCGCGTGCGCGGCGATGAGCTCGGCCAGGGTGTCCGGCTGCATGGACTCATGCTGGCAGGCCGCGAGGGGCGACCCCGCGCTCACGACCGCGGCCGTCCCTCGTCAGAGCGGCCAGCTTCCCGGTAGAGGCCGTGATCGGCGATGTAGCCGGCGACCGCAGCCGGCACCAGGCCCTCGATCGACTCCCCGGCGGCCACCCGGTCACGCACCATCGAGGAGGAGACATGAACAGGCGCCATGTTCAGGAACACGACGCGGTCCTGCGCTCCGAGCGAGCGCATCACGTCGCAAATCTCTCGCCGAGCCGCTCCCTCGCGCTCAGCCACTGCCAAGCGGGCCAGGCGCAGAAGCTCCTGCGGCGCACGCCAGGAAGGCAGGGTGCGGGCCATGTCGGCTCCCACCACGAAGGTCAGCTCGGCGCCCGGGTCACTCACGTCGATGGCACGGAGCGTATCGACGGTGTAGGACGGTCCCTCGCGCTCCACCTCAAGGGTGCTCACCGTCAGGCGCTCGGAGTCGGCGATAGCCAGGCGGCACATGTTGACGCGGTGCTCGCTGCCCGGATCCGCGTCACCTGGCTTGTGCGGCGGCAGGCAAACCGGCATGAAGGCCAGCCGCTCCAGGTCAAGCTCGGCCAGCGCCTGACGGGCACACTCCAGGTGGCCGTTGTGCGGCGGGTTGAAGGTCCCGCCGAGAATGCCGATGGCGCTCACGTGCCGTGCCGGCTTCGCCGGACTGTGCGGTCAGGGGCGCACGTGACCGTCGCCGTCGACCAGGTAGCGATACGTGCACAGCTCGCGCAGCCCGAGCGGCCCACGCGCGTGCAGCTTCTGGGTCGAGTTGCCGATCTCGGCGCCCATGCCGAACTGGCCTCCGTCGGTGAACCGCGTCGACGCGTTCACGTACACGCAGGCCGCGTCGACGCCGAGCTGGAACGCGCGTGCGGCCACGGTGTCGCGGGTCACGATGGCCTCCGAGTGACCACTGCCATAACGGTTGATGTGCTCGATCGCCTGCTCGGTCGAGTCGACGATCGCCAGTGCGATGGTCATGTCCAGGTACTCGTGGCTCCAGTCCTCCTCGCCGGCCGCTTCCGCCAGGTCACCAGCCAGCGCGCACGCGCGTTCGTCGCCGCGAACGCGGACGCCGACCCCGCTCAGCGCGTGCACGACCGGGCCCGTGAAGCGCTCGGCGACGTCGGCGTGGATGAGCAGCTTCTCGGCCGCATTGCACACCCCCGGACGCTGCACCTTGGCGTTCAGGGCGATGGCCTGGGCCATGTCAAGGTCGGCCGTGGCCTCCACGTACACGTGGCAGTTGCCCGACGCGGCGTAGATCACCGGAACCGTGGCGACCGCCTGGAGGGCGGCCTTCAGCCCCTCGCCCCCGCGCGGGATGATCAGGTCGACGGTGCTCGTCTGGGTGGCGAGCTCGCCGAGCTCCTCGTGGCCTCCGCCGGCCACCAGGCCCACGCAGCCCACCGGCAGCCCGGCTCCCTGCGCGGCATCCGCCGCCAGCGAGGTCAAGACGGCGTTGGTGTGCGCCGCTACCGAGGAGCCGCGGAGCACGATCGCGTTCCCCGACTTCAGGCACAGCGCCGTCGCATCGATCGTCACGTTCGGGCGCGCCTCATAGACCACGGCCACCACCCCCAGGGGCACCCGGATCTTGCGCACGTCCAGGCCGTTGGGCAGGCGGTGGCCGTCGATGACCTCGCCCACCGGGTCAGGGAGGGCAGCGATATCGCGCACGGCGCCCACCATCAGGCCCAAGCGCCCCTCGTCGAGGGCCAGGCGGTCGAGCAGCGAGCCGGACAGTCCCCGCTCGCGCGCCGCCTGCATGTCGCGCTCGTTGGCCTCGAGTACCTCGTCGCTGTGCTCGAGCAGCAACGCGGCGATGGCCTGGAGGGCCGCGTCCTTGGTTGCGGTGTCGATGGTCGCCAGGCGCCTGCTGGCCTGGCGCGCAGACCGGCACACGTCGGCGACGGGAATGATGGTGGTGGCCACGCCCTAAGAGTAGGCGCTCAGCTGAGGACAAGGTAGTCGCGGTGCACGGCCTCCGGGGTGGCGCGCGGGAGCACCGCGCGCACCGCGTCTGACTTCATGCCCGCGACACGGGTGAGCTCTGGCGCGGAGTAGTTGCAGATGCCCTTGGCCAAAGGACGGTGCGCGCCCGGGCCGTCCTGGCGCGGCTCGGCGATGGCGACGGCGTCACCTGCCTGAAAGCTGCCGAGCACCTCGACGATGCCCACCGGCAGCAGGCTGGTGCCTCCGTCACGCAGGGCGCGTGCCGCCCCGGCATCGACCAGCAGCGTTCCGTGGCTGGGCTTGGCGTACTTCAGCCACAGCTTGAACGACGAATAGCGGGCCGCGCGAGGCGGGAAGTTCGTGCCCTCCCGCTCGCCGGCCAGCACACCGCTCAGCGCGCCCTCACGCAGACCGTTACAGATCACGGTGCGTATGCCGGCCGCCGTGGCCATGTCGGCCGCGACCACCTTGGAGCGCATGCCGCCCGAGCCGAGCGGCGATGTGCTGTGGCCGATCTCGATGTCGCTGAGCGCCTCGAAGTCGGTGACCTCTGACACCAGGCGCGCTTGGGGATGGTGGCGAGGATCCGCGCTGAACAGACCATCGGTGTCGGTCAGCAGGATCAGCAGGTCGGCGGCGCTGAGCACGGCGACCTGTGCGGCCAGGAAATCGTTGTCGCCGAAGGAGATCTCGTCGGTCGCGGTCGTGTCATTCTCGTTGATCACCGCCACCACGCGCCAGTCGAGCAGCTTGCGCAGGGTCTGGCGCGTGTTCAGGTAATGCGTCCGCGCGCTCATGTCAAAGAAGGTGAGCAGCACCTGGGCGCTGATCACGCCGCGCTCGCGCAGCATCTCGTCAAAGACCCGGTAGAGCTTGCCCTGCCCGACCGCGCTGGCCGCCTGCAGCTCCTCGATGGCGGTGGGGCGCATCGGCAGGTCCATGACACGCATGCCGCGTGCGATCGCGCCGCTGGTCACGAGCACCACGTCGCTGCCCTCGCGGTGGAGATGAGCGGCGGCATCACACACGCGCGCGAGCGCCGCGGCGCGCAGCTCGCCGCTGTCGGACGCCACGATGCTCGAGCCGAGCTTGATGACCACACGCCGGCTCATGCTGGTGCACTCGGGTCCAGCTCGAATACGTGGCCGGAGATCTCTATCTCATCGCCGGCTCGAAAGCCCTGTGCCTGCAGAGCGCGCAGCACTCCGATCCGTCGCAGACGGCCCTCCAGGTGAGCCATCGCCTCCTCGTTGTCGACGTCGTAGCGCATGAGCATCCGCTCAACGCCCGCACCGACGATGAGGAAGGAGCGCGGTCCGGTTCGCCTGACCTCGAACCCGCGCTTGGCCGCGGGGCGAAACACCCGGTGCTCGGCCAGCGCCTCGGAGTCCGCTACTGAGCCAGCGTCGGCCACGTCGGGCGCGAAAGCGGCGTGCGGGTCGATGGCCACCGGGCGCGCTGCGGGGTCGCGGCAGGGGGCCTCGGACGCGCTTGCCGCGCCCACCGCACCCGCCACAGCGCCTTGGTCGACCAGCCTCAGCATCGCCGCGCCCAGCTCCTGGAGGCCCTGTCCGGTGGCCGCCGAGGTGGCCACCACGCAGACGCTGTCGCCGAGGCGCCGTGACCAGGCCTTGACCGCCTGGTCAACCATCCTCGCCTCGAGCAGATCGGCCTTGGACAGGGCCAGGACGCGCGGGAGCCCAGCCAGGCGCTCGTCGTGGGCGGCGAGCTCGCGCTCGACGACCGCGAAGTTGGCCACCGGGTCGGCGTCGGGCGCGCCGCTGCGCTGCGGGGCGAGCTCGACGACGTGCACGAGCACCTGGGTGCGCTCCACGTGGGCCAGGAACTCGTGACCCAGGCCCACCCCGGTGCTGGCGCCTTCGATCAGCCCGGGGATGTCGGCGATGATGAGCTGACGCTCGTCGCGTTGCAGAGTGCCCAGGACGGGCTCCAGGGTGGTGAAGGGATAGCCGGCAACCTTGGGGGCAGCCCGCGTCATGCGAGCAAGCAGCGAGGACTTGCCGGCGTTGGGGAGGCCGACCAGGCCGACGTCGGCGAGGAGCTTCAGACGCAGGCTGAGCCACCCCTCCTCGCCGGGCAGGCCCCGCTCGCAAAAGCGCGGCGCCTGGCGTGTCGCCGTGGCAAAGCGCTTGTTGCCCCGTCCGCCGCTGCCGCCGTGCGCCACCGTCGCCCGCTGACCAGGGGTCACCAGATCCCAGCGGCGCCCGACGACCTCGCCTTCCTCACCCTCCACCTGGGTGCCGGGAGGAACGCGCACCACCAGCGGCGCGCCGTCGGCGCCGTGACGCTGCGCACCCTCGCCGTGCCCGCCGCGCGAGGCGCGGTACTGAGACCTGCGCCTGAAGCTCTGAAGGTCGCGCAGCGAGTCGTCGCACACGAGCACCACGTCGCCGCCACGAGCGCCGTCCCCGCCATCGGGGCCGCCCCGCGGAACGTGGGCCTCACGGCGAAAGCTGAGGCACCCGTCCCCCCCGCCGCCGGCCTGCACGTGGATCCTTGCGCGGTCGTAGAGCATGTGCCGGGCATCGTGACACGCCGGCCACCAACCAAAAGGACACCACCACCATGACCGACAGCACCGCCGCGTCCGGCGACCGCGTATTTCTGATCACCGGCGCCTCCACCGGCATCGGCGCCGCCACCGCTCGGCTGGCGGCCGCCTCCGGCTATCGGTTGGCGCTCGCGGCCCGCTCGGCCGATCGCCTACGAGCCCTGGCCGAGGACCTCGGAGGAGGAGAGCGTGCGTTGGCCATCGTCTGCGACGTGACCGACTCAGCTGCGCAGGAGCAGATGGTGGCCGAGACGCTACGAGCGTTTGGGCGCTTGGATGTCGCCTTCGCCAACGCCGGTTTCGGCGGAGCTCGCGGCTTTCTGGCCGACACGCCCGATCAGTGGCGCGAGATGATCTTGACCAATGTCCTGGGTCCCGCGCTCACCCTGAGGGCCACCATCCCCGCCCTGATCGAGACGCGCGGTCACGTACTGCTGACCTCCAGCGTGGCCGGGCGGCGTGCGCTTCCGGGCTCGCTGTACTCGGTCACCAAGCACGCGGTGACGGCGATGGGTGAGGCCGCCCGCCAGGACCTGCACGGCTCCGGCGTGCGCGTGACCTTGATCGAGCCCGGCATGGTCGACACTCCCTTCTTCGACGACCGCCCGGAGTCGGCTCTGCACGCGGACGACGTCGCCCGCGCGGTGCTCTACGCGGTCTCCCAGCCTGCGCACGTGGACGTCAACGAGATCCTCATCCGGCCCGTGACCCAGCAGGGCTGAGGTCCAGCCATCCGGCGCCTCGAGGCCGCGGGCCAACACATAGAGATTGGACTCAGTGGCGGCGACGCGGCCGGCGAGCCTGATGGCGCCCGGGAGCCTTGTGACCAGACCGTCCATGCCGACCGCCCTTCCTGCTGCGCGGGCCTGCCGGCCTGATTCTCTTCCGGCACCGGTCGGGGCCCAGATCGGCGCCGGTGTGTCCGGGGATCGGCACGGGCACGGAGGCGAAGCCGAAGATCCTGGTCGCCTGTCCCTGGTGGAAGACCTCGACGTATTGCCAGCGCACGTGCGGAGCGTTGCACGCGTTGGGATCGGCGTAGGTGGTCTCGTCGAGCGGGAGGACCGTGTCGTCACCCGAGATCACGCTCCGCACGATCCCGCCTCCCTGAACCGCGGTGGTACTGGTGAAGATGACTCCCGTCGTTGGACCCGCTCCCGTCGCCGTGTTGTCGTAAAAGGCGCGCCGGCTTCCGCTTGGATACTGCCCGCCGCTGGCCAGGTGGTTTGCGGCGCGGGCCGGACCCCCGGAGCCGAAGTAGTCGCCCGGGATGAAGGCCAGGGGGCGCGGTTGCAAGGAGAGAGCTCTGGATGGTCGGCCCGCACAGCCCAACCGGTTTCCGCGGGCGTCGATCGCCCGGATAACGGCCCGACGGGGGCCGCCCCGGATCGCGTTTAGAGCCACGAACGCGCGTGTTGGGTGCGGAGTGTGGACGTTCAGGACCACCATGAGCGCGTAGGCGTCCGTGTCGGCGGGGTGAGCCATGCACCCCCGCGAGAATCCGAGCCCAGGTTTGCCGGAGATGAACAGCGAGCGCGCCCGGACGCCGACGTTCACCGTCGGGAAGGGCAGCGCTGTCCCGTCCTTGCGGAGAAACCGGAGCTGGTGCTGGCGGCTGTCGTAGACCATGAAGGCGAGCGTGTTCTTCTCGGCGTCCACGAGCGGAACGTTGACGTTGGCCGACAGCACCGGGACGCCCACTCTCTTGGCGGCGTCGTTGGGTCCCACCTTGCGGTCCACGAACCCGTTGCGCAGGACACGGCAGCGCGGAAGGAACGATCGCCCGAACGCCGGGCGCTTCACTGGCCACGCGTTCGAGCGCGTCCAGCCGCCACGGCACGGCGCGGGCCTGTCCAGCGGGAACCTGTTCGGCACTTTGGCCACATGGACGGAGGCGTGGTTGGCGAAGACGACGCTCCGGGTGACGTCGACGGGGTTGCCAGCTGCGTCGAGCAGGCGCATGGTGACCAGGTGCGCGCCGTCCGCAAACCTCGCGGTGTCGAGCGACAGGCTTCCCGCCGCCGAGAGCGGACACGGCACGAGCCTGGTGAACACCGCGACCGCACAGGTTCCGCTGCCGGTATCGAGGCTCCGTGAGGCCGCCGGGGTGCCGTCCACCAGCAGCACCGCGCTGCGCAGGCCGCCGCCGCGATCACCGCCCTGGAAGCTCACCGATCCGATCCCCGAGGCCGTCGGGGAGAACAGCGTCCCGGACGGCGGCGAAGTGAATACCGGCGGGGAATCGTCCTCGAGGGTCAGCCGCGACGCGTACACGAACTGGGCACTGATTCCTCCCGCGCGCGGGCAGTGCACCCCGGCGTCACAGATCTCACGGTAGGTCAGTCTCGCCGCAGGGCCGCCGGTGACGTGGTTGGACGCCCCGTAGGGCAGGCTCGTGTCGCCCTGCGGGCAGGCGCTGGAGGTCTGAAAGTAGGCGTGACAGAAGTTGGTCTGCTGGGGCTCGTAGGCCACATAGCTGTAGGTGGAGTTGGGCTCTGGAGTGCGCGCTGCACGCCAGAGCCCCCAGCCGGCGAGGGACAGACCCGCCGGTGGCGAGAACACGACCTCGCCGAGGGCGGGCTGACTGACGTCGGCAGTCATGTCCGGGTTTCCCGAAGCATTGGCCACCTCGGTCCCGAACGCCCCACCCGGCGCTCCGCAGGTGTCAAAGCTCGCCCAGTCCAACTCGCCCGGCGCCTGGGGGTTGGCGGTGACGAACGACCAGCCCTCGGGCAGACCCGACGAGGACGCGCTCAGCGAAGCGCCAGATGCCGGATCGTGGCACTGGGCGACCACATATGTTCCGGCGCGCGCCACCCCGGGCCCCAACAGCGCGAGCGCCGCGAACACCACCAGCAACCCGCTCGTCCACATCCTGACGCTTCCCACACTCGAGACCGTACCTCCAAGAGGCCGGCACGTCCACCCTCGGGTCGGGCGGGCGGCAGGGCGTCGCGACCTGCCGGTTGGAGGGACTGCTCCGAGGAGCCGAGTCCTAGCCGTGGCGCAGCGCGCGCCAGAGTAGGGCCTCGACCAGGGCTGAGCCGCCAGCCAGGGTACCCACCCCCAGGGCACCGGTGAGCGGCAAGTCGCCTCGGGCGGCGACGGTGGCCACGGCGTCGGTGAGATCGACGGCGCCGCACGTGAGCTGCCAGCGCGGGCCGACCTGCGGGTGGTCGAGCGTGTGCATGGCGATCATCCCCATGACCAGATCGCGGGCGCCCATGGCCCGAGCCAGCGCCTGCACCGCAGGACGACGGCTGAGCTCACGTCCGACCCACCTGTCGAGGATGCGTCGGGGGGCAATCACCAGCGCCAGCCCGACGCTCAGCCGGCCGCCGGCCAGCATCCGGGCCGCGAGCCTGGCGTCCATGGTCACGCCGGCGGGACGGAGCGTGCGCGGGAGGCCGGTCGGGCGGCTCGACTCGGGGCCGTGGCGGCGACCGCGCCCGTCTTGGCGTCGCGAGCGGATGGGGGACCGTCGGCGCCCCCGATGATGCTGACCACGCGGCCGCGGCGCCCAGTGGCGAAGCGCACCGTGCCTGCGGCGCGGGCGTACAGGGTGTCGTCCTTGCCCATGCCCACGCCCTCGCCCGCCTTGAAGCGGCTGCCGCGCTGGCGCACGATGATCTCCCCGCCGCTCACCCGCTGGCCGGCGAACGTCTTGACGCCCAGTCGCTGGGCCGCCGAGTCGCGCCCGTTGCGGCTGGATCCCAGCCCCTTCTTATGAGCCATCGCTCGCTCCTTCAGTCGTCTGTGCGCCGGCCGTCTCGCCGGACATCGAGATGTCGGTCACCTCGATGCGGGTGAGGTCCTGGCGGTGGCCGGTGCGCCGGCGATAGCCGCGCTTGGGCTTGAACTTGAACACGCGCAGCTTGGGCCCGCGGACGTGGTCGACCACCCGAGCGCTGACGCGCACGCGGCTGAGGCCGTCGGCGTCGAAGACGGTCTCGGCCGAGCGGTAGAGAATCGGCTGCAGGGCCACGTCGGCGCCCGCCTGTTCGGGGAGGCGCTCGACCAGCAGCCGCTGTCCCGGTTCCACGCGGTACTGCTTGCCACCGGTCTTCACGATTGCGTACATGTGAGTCGCTGTCCGTTCGGGGCACCCAAGAGCCACGGCGGGTGCCTGGTCATCACTGGTCTTGGGCCTTGGCAGCCGAACGGCGCCGCCCGCCTCTGCGGCCGCGACGCCGAGGCCTTGATTGTAGGTCATCCTCGGCCCCTTCCACCGGCACCCCTGAGTCAGCGGTCCCTTCGGGCCCCGACCCTGGCCGTGCCGGTCCGCCCGCAGACTCGGTGCGCGCGGCGACCTCCTCCATTATCGGCTCCTTGGAGGCCGCGGCGTCGGGCGCCTCTGCCGGCGACGCCGGCGCGGAGGCTTCCTCGCCCCCGCGCGGCGCGCGGGGGCGACGGCGCGGAAGGCCGACCCTCGAGCGCCTGGCGGGGGCCGCCGCGGCGGACTCAGCCTCCGACGCCCCCGGCTCCTCTTGGCCCACCGCTCCGGGCTCGCCCCGCGCGACCGCACCGGGTCTGCGCCCCACCCCCGGTTCGCCCTGATCCGCCGCCCCGGCCTCGGGCCGCGCCGCCTGCGACTCACCGGCCGCCAGCGCTGGCTCGCCCGCCCCCACCGACTCGCCGTTCTGCTCGGGCTCGCCACCAACCGCGGTCTGCACCTCTCCCAGACCCGCCTCACGGCGGGCCTGTGGGTCCTCTCCAGCGTCGGGACGCCGGCGCGAGCGGGTGCGAGCGGGGCGACCGTCGCTGGCGTCGCGACGCGTGTCGGGACCACCCGCGCTGCGCCCTCCGCGTCCCTGAGCGGGTGGACGCACGACCTCTCCCTTCTCGTCGAGCAGCAGCGCGGAGGCTGCGGTACGTCCCACCTCCTCCACGCGCACCATGCGCTTCTCACCGACCTGACTCGCGGCACCCACCACCGAGATGATGTAGCCGTCGATCTTGGCCACCGCATCATCGACGTTGTACATGTGGGGCTCGACGATCTGCACGAGGACCTCGTCGCCCTCGCGGAAGGGCAGCGCCCGTTCCTCGACCTCCTCGCGGGTGCCCTGGAAGGTGATGGCGAAGTGATCCAGCGCCAGCCCCTCCGAGCCCTCGAAGTGGAAGAACAGCCCCGTCTCGGCCTCGAGCGCGTGCAGCGCGCGGGAGTTCTGGCCGGTGAACTGCGCGGTCACGCGCGGGTTGATCTGCACGAGCAGGGCCTGCACATCGGCAGAAGACTCGGAGGCGACCTCGCGCAGGCGTCGCTCGAATTCGATCGCGATCGTCTCCTCCGAGCGGATGACACCCTCGCCGTCGCACACCGGACACGGACGGCTCATGATCTCGCGCACGCCCTCGGTGACGTTCTGGCGGGTCATCTCGACCAATCCGAGCTTGGAGATCTCCGCGGTGAAGGTCTTGGTGCGGTCCTCGTCGAGGGCCTTGCGCAGGGTCTTCATGACGGCGTCGCGGTTGCGTGCACGCGCCATGTCGATGAAGTCGATGACGATGATGCCCCCGATGTCGCGCAGGCGCAGCTGATTGACCACCTCGTCGGCGGCCTCGAGGTTGGTCCGGGTGATCGTGTCCTCCAGACGCGCTCCCTTTCCGCGACCGATGAAGCTGCCCGAGTTGACATCGATGACCGTCAACGCCTCTGCGTAGTCGATCATCAGATAGCCACCGCTGGGCAGGTCGACGCGGCGCGACATGACCCCGTCGATCACCTCCTCCACGCCGTAGGCCGCCAGCAGCGGCTCGGGCCCCTCCCAAAGCTCCACGCGCTCCACGAGCTCTGGGGCGGTGCGTGTGAAAAAGGAGACCAGCCGGTGATGCTGCTGAGGATCGTCGACGACCGCTCGCTCGAAGTCCGCGGAGAAGATGTCACGCACCACCCGCACGGATAGGTCGGCCTCCTGGAAGACCATGGCCGGCGCCGGCGTCTCGACCACGCGCTTGACCAGCACCTCGTGCAGCTTGTGCAGGTACTCAAGCTCGCGCTGGAAGTCGCCGCGCGTGGCGCCGTGTGCGGCGGTGCGCACGATGGCTCCCCCTTCGCCCAGGTCAAGAGCCTTGCTCTCCTTGCGAAGCCGCTCGCGCTCGGCGTCATCCAGGCGACGGGAAACGCCGATGCCCTCTCCGGTGGGCGCGTAGACCATGTAGCGCCCCGCGATGGTCAGTTCCATGGACAGGCGAGCCCCCTTCGTCTTCAGGGGGTCCTTGACAACCTGGACGACGATCTCCTGACCGGGCTTGAGCAGCTCGGAGATCTTGCCCGCCCCGCCTCCGCCACCGCGCCCGCGCTTGGGCGTCTCCACGCCGGGCAGGACGATCTCGTCGACGTGCAGGAAGCCGTTCTTGTCGAGGCCGATGTCCACGAAGGCGGCTTCCAGGCCGGGAAGGACGTTGTCGACCTTTCCCTTGTAGATGTTGCCCACGATGGAACGCGCGCCACGGCGCTCGAGGTAGAGCTCAGCTATGCGATAGCCGGCTCCGGGACGCGCTCCCGGCGCCGGGCGCGGGACGGAGGAGCGGGAGGCAGACGGAGAGCCCGTGGCCTCCAGGAGCGAGACGCGCGTCTCCGCGCGATCGACGCTGACCAGCACTTGCTTTTTCAATGTGTATCGGTCTTTCGGTATAGGTCGGGCTCGGCGCACCGTGGCCCGCGACCGTAGGGGTCGGGGTGGCGCGCGCTGCGCCATCGTGAGCGCAAGCTGGCGATGGGGAGAGCACGGTCATGGTCAGAAGCGAAGGATGCGGCCCTTCATCGCAGCGGCGACGCGGGCCTGTAGGTAGATGGACTGCAACAGCCCCATGGCGATCATCGTGGTGATCACCGATGAGCCGCCGTAGCTGAGCAGGGGAAGGGTGACGCCGGTGATGGGCATGATGCCCACGGTCATGCCCACGTTGACGAACACCTGGAACATGAGCATGGCCACGATCCCGCCGGCCACCAGCGAGCCGAACAGGTTCTTGGCCATGGTGAGGATGCGCAGCGCTCGCCATATGAGCAACGCGTACAGCGACAGCACCAGGGCAGCGCCCACGAAGCCGTACTGCTCGCCCACGGCGGCAAAGACGAAGTCGGTGCGGTGCTCGGGTAGGAAGTTGAGCCTCGTCTGGGTCGCGTTGGAGCCGCGCCCGGTCTTCTGACCGGACCCTATGGCGATCTTCGACTGGTCCTGCTGATAGCCCTGCTTGGCCGCATTGTTGGTCGGATGCAGAAAGGCGGTGAGGCGGTCGAGCTGGTAGGGCTTGAGCACGTGCACTCCGGCGGCTGGCGCAGCCACCAGCACGAGCGTGATGGCGATCGCCCCCAGCGCCAGCAGCCCGCTGAAGTGCTTCCAGGATGTGCCGGCCACGAACAGGGTGGCCAGCGCGATGACCACGTAGACCATCCCCGATCCCAGGTCGGGCTGAGCAATGACCAACATCGCGGGACCCAGGGCGAGCAGCATCACGCGCGCGGTGGTGTCACGCTCGGACAGCCGGCGCGAGCGGTCCACGGCGAAGGCCGACAGCGCGACGATGAGCAGCACCTTGCCGACCTCTGAGCCCTGAAAGCTGAACAGGGGCAGGTTGATGGCCCGCTGTGAGCCACGCGCCGCGTGGCCGAGACCCAGCACCGCGAGGATGCTGGCCAGCAGCAGCCCGTAGATCCCGTACTTGAACTCCCGCAGCCGCGAATAGTCAAAGCGCGACAGCGCCAACATGAGCACCCCGCCGGCGATCAGGTAGATCGCCTGGCGGTTGGCGTAGAACAGCGGCTGGCCGGGGACGTCGTAGCGGCTTGCGTCGCGCAGCGTGTACACCGAGCACAAAGAAAGGCCGAGGACGGCGAGGGTGAGCAGCGGGTCCAGCGGCAGGGCCACCGCCCGGCGCGGGGCGACGATGGCCTCGTCGTCGGCGGTCTGCAGGTGATAGGCGCTCATGGGCTAGCGGGTCTTGGAGTGCCCGACGACGAGCTGGGGCTTGACGTGAAACCAGTTGGACATCATCAGACGGGCGGCGGGAGCCGCCGCCTCAGCGCCGAAGCCACCCTGCTCGACCGTGATGGCGATCACGATCGGGCGCGCCGGATCCGGTGAGAAGCACAGATACCAGGACTGGTCGTCGGCGTTGGAGTGCTGGGCGGTGCCCGTCTTGCCGTAGATGGGATGCTGGCCCTGGGGCCAGCCTGCCCACACGTCGGCCGAGGTGCCGCCCGGCTGGCTCGCCGCCGCGTGCAGGCCGTCCAGGACCACGGTGCGGTCGGCGGCGTTGATATCGACTCGGCGGGCGGGCGGGCGGGAGAGCGTCTGGACCAGGCGACCGAAGCTGTCGTCCACCTCCATGCCCAGGTGCGGGCGCACGACGCGCCCGCCGTTCTCGATCGCCGAGTAGGCGACGGCCATCTGCAGCGGGGAAGCCAGCAGGTCACCCTGCCCGACCGCGAAGTTCACGTTGTCACCCACCGACCAGGGCCGGTTGGTGCCGTCAGCGATTCCGCACGGGTGGTGGCGGCGAGCGCGGCACTGCGCCTCGGCCTCGTTCTGACGCGCTCTCCACGCCGCATCGGGGACCACGCCGCGGTTCTCGCCGGGGAGGTCGAGGCCGGTGCGAGCCCCCAGGCCCAGACGCCGGGCCATGCTCTGGATCGGCTCGCCGTGGACGCCGTTGGCCTCCTCGCCGAGGGTGTAGAAGTAGGTGTCCGAGGATACCCGCAGGGCGTCGACCATGGGCAGGGCCCCGAAGTCGGCGTTACCCGAGTTGCAGAACTGCTGGCCCGCGCCCCCCACGGTGATGCACGAACCGCCGCCCAGCGCCGTGTCGGGCGAGACGATCCCGGTTTGCAGCGAGGCCAGCGCGGTGATGGGCTTGAAGGTAGACCCGGTCGGATACTGACCGGCGATGGCCCGGTTGAAGAGCGGGCCGGGCGAGAGCCCCGAGGTGCCCACCAGCTGCTCGTACTGGCGCTGGGTGATGGGGCGCGCGAACACGTTGGGGTCGAAGCTGGGCGCCGAGCCCAGGGCCAGCACCTCCCCGTTGCGCGGGTCCAGGGCCACGAAGGCGCCACGCGAGGCGGGGTGACCGTTGGCCTGGGCCAGGCCGATGGCCTTGGCCAGGGCCGACTGGCCCTCATGTTGCAGGCCGAAGTCAATCGACAGCTTGACGTCGTGGCCCTTGGAGGGCTGGCTGGTGCTCAGCGGGCCGACGGGTTGACCGAGTGAGTTGACCTGCACGCGCCGCGCGCCGGGGCGCCCGCGCAGGTAGCGGTCATAGGCCAGCTCGGCGCCATCCTGGCCCACCACGGTGTTCGGCTTCACGCCGGCAAAGCGCTTGATCTTCTCCTCCCCGGGGCTGAGCTGACCGACGTAGCCCATCACCTGCGCGGCCAGCTCCCGGTCCGGGTAGGTGCGCAGGAAGACGGGCTGGTTGACCACGCCGGGGAAGCGCGACTGTTGCTCGGAGAGCACGGTCAGCGCCCCGGCGCCGGCATCGGTCTTGACCGTCACCGGGGCGTAGGGCAACAGGACCTGCTGGCGGCGATACTGGGCCACGATCTCGTGCACGCTGGTGCCCAACAGGCGGCTGAGACGCCGGTAGAGGCGAATGCGCTTGGGTCCGGCGGGCGGCAGCTCGCTGGGGATGAGCTGCACCGCGTTGGTGGGGCGGTCGGTGGCCAGGATCACGCCGTTGCGGTCGAGGACATCTCCCCGGGGAGCGGCGATCGACAGGTCGCGCACGCGATTGGAGTTGGCCTGCTGGACATACTGGTCACCGGAGAGCACCTGCAGGTACCAAAGGCGGAAGAAGACGATCGCGAAGAGCATCAGGGCCAGCGCGCCCATGACCGCCACGCGCAGGGCGAGCGCCGGCGTGGCGGGCACGCGTGGCTCGGAGGCCTGGACGGGCTCGATCACGAGCGCGACAGCGGTGACAGGCCGCCCGTGGTGGAGGCACGCCGGCGGCGGCGGCGCGGGTCCTGGGGCATGGCCGGCTCGATCACGCGCCGCACGATGGCGTACACGGGCAGGGCGATGACCGTGTTCACGAGCACTCCCAGCAGGATCTGGCGCAGCAGCTCGAAGCTCACCGGGGCCTCGACGCCCAGCGAGAACTGCATGACCGAGTACCCGCTGAGCGCGGCCGCGCTGGCCGCCGCACCGGCGGCCAAGGGCGTCAGCGCCACCTGCGGGTCGTACAGCTCGCGCACGCGCCCGGAGCCATAGCCCACCACCAGATACACCAGCGAGGAGACGCCCAGCGTCTGCACGAGGGCCAGATCGACGAACAGCCCCATGGCAAAGCCCACGATCGCTCCCGGCACCGTGCCGACCAACAGGCCCACCGACATGATGACCAGGGGCGTCAGATCGGCGTTCACCCCGAAGATCGGCACCTGCGAGACCGCCACGATCTGCACCACCACCGACGCGACGGCAAGGATGGCGATGCGCGCCGCAGCCGATGTGGGCAGCGTCACGCTCACGGCCCCGCGCCCGGGCCGGTGGAGGCGGTCTGGCCGCCGGCGGCCGTCCCGCCCGCCGCGGGAGGCTCCTTGCCCGGGGCCGGCAGCCTCCCCAGCGCGGCGCTCACGCGGCTGGGGGCGTGCACCCCCTGGGTGCCGTTGAGCACCGTCACGGTGTCCAGCCGGCGCAGGGTGGCGAACGGACGCACCTCGATCGCCTTGGTCGTGTCCTGATTGTCGACCTTGGTCACCTTGCCGATCGGGATCAGCGGCGGGAACAGCGACGGACCCTGGTCGGAGATGGTGCCCGAGGTGACCACGTCGTCTCCGACGCGCACGCGCTCGCTGGACAGTATGCCTTCAAGCAGCAGGACGGTTGGGTTGCCCACCTCCGGTTGCACGATGCCCGGAGCGCCGGTGGCGTTGACCAGCGCCGACACCCCGCTGGAGCTGTCGGTGATAAGCTTGACGACGGCGCCGTCGGAGGCCACGGTGGAGACGGTGCCCACCAGACCGTCGCCGTCGATCACCGGGTCGTCGACGTGCACGCCCGAGCTCGAGCCCTTGTCGATCTGAATGGTGGAGAACCACACGTTCGGCGAGCGGCCGATCACGCTGGCGTTCACCGGGGAGTAGCGCGACAGCGAAAGGCGCCGGTCCAGCCCCATCTGGCGCTGCAGCGCCACCAGCTCGCGCTGCGCGTAATCCCCCTGGATGCCCTGGCTCCTGGCCAGCTGCAGCTGCTTGCGCAGCTGATCGCGCTGGCTGCGCGCGTGCAGGGTGTCGCCGACCCAGCCCAACAGGTCGCGGACGGGCTTCAGCGCCTTGTTGGCGCCGTCTTGCACCGGGGAGAGTACGGTGAGAAACCCGCGCTGCACGCCGTGCAGGCGGCCCCCCGGCGGTTCTCCGAAGTAGGCGGTCAGGAGTCCGAGGGAGATGACCACGAGCAGGACCAGGACCGCTCGTCGCCTTCGGACCGTCTTGTCGTACACGGGTTGGGACCTTCCGAAGCCTGCAGGACAGAGAGTACGCGCAACGCAGCGACGGCGCTGCGCGCGAACGGCAGCGGGCCCGCGGGGGCGCAGGCCGATACGGTCATCGGCGCCGCCGGTTGCGCGAGGTGCGGTTGGACCGGTGGATGGTCTCGAACTCCTCCAGCGAGCGGCCCGATCCGACCGCGACGCAGGTGAGTGGGGATTCGGCCAGGTGGGCCGGCATCTGCGTCTCGTTGCGCAACCGCTCGTCCAGGCCGTGCAGCAGCGATCCCCCGCCGGCGAGCATGATGCCGCGGTCCATGATGTCCGAGGCCAGCTCGGGCGGCGTGCGGTCCAGCGTCTCCTTGACGGCATCGACGATCTGGGCCAGCGGCTCCTCCAGCGCCGCGCGTATCTCCTCGCTGGTGAGGACCACCGTCTTGGGCAGGCCCGAGACCATGTCCCGCCCACGGATCTCAGCCTGCAGCTCCTCGTTCATGGGACAGGCGCTGCCGATCTCCAGCTTGAGCTCCTCGGCGGTCTGCTGGCCGATGAGCAGCTTGTACTCCCGCTTCGCGTAGCTGATGATCGCCTCGTCGAGCTCGTCGCCCCCCACGCGGATGGACTGGGAGACCACGATGCCACCGAGCGAGATGACCGCCACCTCTGACGTGCCCCCCCCGATGTCCACCACCATGGAGCCCGTGGGCTCTCCCACGGGCAGCCCGGCGCCGATGGCCGCGGCCATCGGCTCCTCGATCAGGTAGGCCGTGCGCGCGCCCGCCGACAGGCACGCCTCCTCCACGGCGCGCTTCTCCACCCCGGTGACCCCGGAGGGCACGCAGACGACCACGCGGGGATGCGCCCAGCGGTTCTGATGCACCTTCTGGATGAAATGGCGCAGCATCTCCTCGGTCACGTCGAAGTCGGCGATCACGCCGTCCTTGAGCGGCCTGATGGCCTGAATGGTGCCGGGGGTGCGTCCCAGCATGCGCTTGGCCTCGATGCCCACCGCATGGACCTCGCCGCTGCGCGAATCGATGGCCACCACGCTGGGCTCGGAGAGCACGATGCCCCGCCCGCGCACGTAGACCAGCGTGTTCGCTGTGCCCAGGTCGACCGCCATGTCGCGGCCACCGAAACCGGTGAGGTAGGTGAAGAAGCCCATGAGAGGAGGAGGAACAGCGGGCGCGACAGGTCGCGCCGCCGGCTGGCGGTCCGTGCCATCGCCAGGCGCGCGAAGTGGGGGCCAGTGTAGCGGACCACCCTTACGCGACGAGCCTTTGCCAGGCCATTTGGGACCATCAAAGGCCTGCAACCGGACGTGCTCAGGACCCCGTCGCGGTGCTACTCAGGGCGCCCGCGCGGCGCTGTTCCACAGCAGGTCCGGGAGCATGTCCAGAAGGGTCGCCAGGGGCAGGCCGACCACGTTCTCATAATCGCCCTCGATGCCGCTGACCAGGGCGGCACCCGCGCCCTGGATCGCGTAGGCGCCGGCGCGCCCACGCCACTCGCCGGTGGCCAGGTACCAGGCCAGGATGGTGTCGTCGAGACCCCTGAAGCTGACCTGGGTCTCGGCGGTGGCGGTGAGGACGCGGCCTCGGTCCACGAGCGCCAGTCCGCTGACCACCCGATGGGTGGCGCCCGACAGGGCACTCAGCGTGCGGCGCGCGTGAGCCTGGTCCTCGGGCTTGCCGAAGATCGCGTCGCCGCGGTGGACCAACGTGTCGACCCCCAGCACGGTCTCCGCGCTGTGATCGCGCGTCGCCGCGTGCGCCTTGCGCAGCGCGTTCTCCAGGGCGACGTCGTGCGGGTCCCCTCGGTCACGCTCGGGCACATCGGTGGGGCGAACCTCGAGGGCGACGCCCAGCCGCCGCAAAAGGGAGCGTCGCTGCGGCGAGCGGGAGGCGAGCACGAGCGGAGCCGCGGGTGGGGGCATCTCCGCCGCAGTGTGGCGATGAGCGCCCTGGGACGCCCGCCGGCTCAGGAGCGGCGGTGATGCCCTCGATGCTTGACCTTGTGGCGGTGAGGCCGGCCGATGACCCGGGTTCGCGCGCTGCAGCCGGTGAAGGTGCGCTTGGTGACCACCCGGCCGCCCTTGTTGTTGGTGGTGATGATCCTCACGTGCAGCACCGTTCCGGTCGGACGGGCGAAGGTGATCTGCCTGAGGTGCCTGCCCTTCTTGTGAGCGACCCTGCGGCCGTTGACGTAGGCGACCGCGCGCACGACACGCCCGTGGGGGACACGCCTGATGATGAACCTCAGCCGGTTGCCGGCGATGCAGGCGCCGCCCGCCCCGCTCCCGCGGACGCCGTTGGCGCTGGTGGCCGGGAAGGGCTGGAAGCAGTTGGTCAGCTGGCGGGTCGCATAGTTGAACGTGTTGGTGGCGCCGTTGGTCGTCGGCGTGCCGGTGGGGTTGCCAGCGAAGGTGAACAGCGGACAGCCGGCGGGGTCGATCGTGGCCGAGGTGAAGTCCGCCAGCGAGCGGTCGCCATTAGGGGTACAGAGGATGCCCTGGTTGCAGATCTGACCGTAGTGATAGATGAAGCTGGGGTTCACGTCGGAGAAGCTGAAGCTCGGCTGCGCCGCGAGGGCGTTGCCCGTCTCGGCGGTCGTGTACGTCCACTTCCCGCCGAGGTCGTTGGGGTCGGTCTTGGCGTTGGTGGTCTGGAAGTAACCGAGCGCGAGCTGCCCCGCTCCGCCGCCCCCCACCGCCGCCGGCAACAGGTGCGCCGCGTTGGTCGAGCCGACCAGGGTCGGTCCCTTCCAGGTCTGGCCCTGGTCGCTCGAGGAGGAGACGTAGATGTTCGCGGTGGGCGAAAAGGACGTCGGGCTGTTGACGAACCCCGCACCCACCGCGTACAGGTTGCCCGCGCCATCGGCGGTGATCACGTTGAAGACGTCGCCGAACTGGGTTGTGTTGGTGCCCTTGGAGGCGCCGTCGTAGACCGTGTAGTCCTTGAACGTGGCGCAGTGGTCGTGCGAGACGGCCACGTAGAGCTGGCTGAAGGTCCCGCTGGGCTGCCCGGGGGCGGCGGCGACGTTCTGGGCCTGGGTCGTGGTGGAGAACAGCACGTAGAAGTTGCCCGCCGCGTCGGTGGTCGGCTTGGCCACCAGCGTACCCCCGGTGATGTCGGTCGGCACGTTGGCCTCGATGGTGGGGTCGGTGATGATCGAGCCGCACGAGTGCGAGAAGGAGTCGGCGCCGCCGTTGTCGCTGCGGAAGGCCAGCGGCTGGGCGGAGACGAACTCGTGGTAGGTGAGATAAAGCGTGCCCTGGCGATCGGTGGTCAGCCATGGGCGATCGTCAGAGGGCCCCACCTGACTCGTCGGGGCCACGGCGGTGCAGCCACTGGGGTCGGGTACCGCTCCGATCCCAGTGAAGGTGTTTCCCTGGTCGGTGCTCTTGAACACCTGGCTGGACACCGCCTCGAGGTCGTCCACGTAGACCGTCCCGTCGGGGGTCGTGAGCACGTCGCTGTCACCGCCGCCCGCCAGGGAGCCGATGGCCTTCCCCGGCCCGAAGCTGCTGCCGTCGTCCGAGGACTTCCAGAAGCCGATGCCGGGGTTGCCGCTGGCCCCCGACACGATGATGCCCTGGGGCCCATCGACGTAGACATTGCCCCTGCCATCGGTGGCGATGCTCGGCTCGCCGCCGGCCGGACCGGTGAGCTTGACCGGCGGGGTGAACGTCGCGGCGTGCGCGGACGCGGCCACGGCGGTGAGCGCGGTCAACGCGCTCACGATCACCATCAACAGCCGCGCTCGAGCCATGCCTGTCCCCTTGGTGGTGGTATCCGCAGCGGGCCGGCCGCCGACAACTGCCTTTGAACATTACGCCATTGGGGGCGGCGCGGGGGCGCCGCTAAGCACCGTCGGGAAAGAACAGCGCCGCCTCGCGCGCGGCCGATTCGGGCGAGTCTGACCCGTGCACCATGTTCTGCCCGACCTCGACCGCGAAGTCTCCACGGATCGAGCCCGTCGCGGCCTCCAGCGGGTCGGTCGCGCCGATGACCTGTCGCGCGGCGCGCACCGCTTCCTTGCCCTCCAGGACCATGGCCACCAGGGGCGCCGAGGTGATGAACGCGACCAGCTCGCCGAAGAACGGGCGTTCGGCGTGCTCGGCGTAGTGGCGCTCGGCCAGCTCCCGGGTGACGCGCATGTGCTTGAGGGCGACGATCTTCAGCCCCTTGCGCTCGAAGCGGGCGATGATCTCACCGGTGAGCGAGCGGGCGAAGGCGTCCGGCTTGACGAGGATCAGGGTGCGGTCCATGACTTCCTTTAGGGTCGGGAACGAGATACGGCCTGCGCCTGAGCGCGCGCCCGCCGACGCGGCTGAGCGCCGGGCGCCGCTGAGCGCGGGCGTGCTCTAGGTGACGCTGCCGCGCGGAGCGGTACGAGCCGAGCGGGCGGGTTCGGGGGCGACCGCGCGGGCGCCCTCGGTCACCGGGCGCGAGGTGAAGGCTTCCCCCTCGGGTAGAGCCTCCCGGCGGCGCCGCGTGCGCCGCGGCGCCACGGCGCCGGGCACCTCGGTCTCGCAGTAGGGGCATATCGTCCACGCCTGCTCCAGCGGCTTGGCACAGGCCACGCACCGATCCTTGAGCTTGCGCAGGCAGTTCGGGCAGCGCACGAACTCGCGCTCGATGTCGTGATCGCAGTGCGGACAGAGCCCATAGTTGAGCGAGTGCAGCCGCGCCTCGGCCGCCTGCATCTCGAGCTCGCGCTCGCGCACGTCCTCCAGGTACTCGGGCGGGCGCAGGATCATGTAGACGATCGTCCCCACGAAGGGAAACAGGGAGGCCGCCGTGGCACAGCCCACGAGGATCGGGTCGACGATGCGCCGTCGCGCGTCGGAGTAGGTCCAGTAGATCAGCGCCAGGTAGATGACCACGACGAACAGGATCAACAGGCTGATGGCCAGGTTGATCGGGCTGCTGTTGATCCCGAAGTAGGCGAGGGGGGCGGTCATCGGGCGGCTCCGATCGGCAACTTTAGAGAAACAACCGGCCGAACCCATAACCAGCGGCAAAGAAGACCAGGATGACCAGGGCGACGAGCAGCGCCACCGCCCCGACCATGGCCAGCACGGAGGGCCCGTCTTCGTTCACGCTCCGGCCCGCTGCCGATCGCTGCGCAGGCTCCGCCGCAGGGTGGCCACGAGGTAGATCGAGCCCGTGGCCAGCACCACGCCGCTCCGCCCGTCCGCTCGGGCCCAGCCCTGAGCGCAGGTGAGAGCAGCCACAGGATCGACCTGGACCTCGCCCCGGTCGAAGCCGAGCTGGGAGGCCAGCGAAAGCAGCGTGGCCGGCGGCAGCGCACGATCCGCGTGGGCAGCGGTGAACCAGACCCGCTCGCAGCGGGGCAGCAACCGGGCCAGCATCCCCGCCGCGTCCTTGTCCTCGAGCACGGCGACGACAGCGGCGAGCGGCCTCCCGGCGCGCCACTCGGGCAGCGACTCGACCAGGGCAGCGACTCCACCCGGGTTGTGCGCGCCGTCGAGCACCGTGGGTGGATCCTCTGCGATGACCTCGAAGCGCCCCGGCACGCTGGTGCGCGCGGCTGCGGCGTGCACCGCGCGTGGCGCCACGGCCATCCCACGCTGCTGCAGGTGAGCGGTCGCCGCGGCCTGGGCCACGGCGAAGTTGCGACGCTGAAATAGACCACGGGCAAGCAGTGGCGGGATCGGCGCCGACGCATCTGCGAGGGGATCGGGCACCTGACGGACCTCGGCGCCACGCTCGCCGGCGAGCTGCCGGGCCATCTGCGCGACCTCCGGGTCGATGTCGGGGCCGAGCACCAGGACGCCACCCGGGGCCACCACCGCGAGCTTCTCGCCGGCGATGGCCGCCACGGTGGGACCCAGCCAGCGCGTATGCTCGAGTGACACGTTGGTCAGGATCTGCACGCTCGCGTCGATCACGCTGGTGGCGTCATAGCGCCCGCCCAGCCCGGCCTCTACCACCGCCACGTCGACCTCTCGCTCGGCCAGCTCGGACAGCGCTGCCGCGCTGAGCAGCTCGAACTGGGTCACGTGCTCGCCCGGCGCCAGGGTCCTCTCCACGCGCGCGGCCGCACGCGCGGCTCGCTGCAGCGCGCGCGCAAACGCTACGGGCACGAGGGGCTGACCGTCCACGACGATGCGTTCGGCCCAAGAGACCAGATGAGGTGAGAGGTAGGCGCCGGTGCGCAGCCCGTGCTGGGCCAGGATCGCGGCGGTCATGCGCGTGGTAGAGGACTTTCCGTTGCTGCCGAGAACGTGGATGGCGGCCAGACGCCGTTGGGGTGAGCCCAGCGCCGTCATCAGTCGGCGCATGCGCTCCAATCCGAAGTTCATGCCAAAGCGCTCCAGGGACTCGAGGTGGCGCTCGGCGTGCTCCGGCGACCACTCGCGGCGCCCCGGCCCAGACGTGCTCAAGGCTCTGACCGCTCCAGGGGCGAGGCGTCGGCGAACGCCCGTCACAGCGCCTCCAGGTCGGCCTGCAGCGCGTCGAGCTTGCTGCGCTGCGCCTCGACCACGTGGGCGGGTGCCCGCTCCACGAAGCCGCGATTGTCGAGCATGTCCCGCGCCCGCCGGATCTCGGCCCGCAGCCGGTCGCGTTCGGCGGCCAGGCGCCGCTGCGCCGCCTGCAGGTCCAACCCGTCGAAGGGCAGCACCTCCACGCTTCCTCCCGGGACAGCCACCGAGGCCACCGCCAGCTGGGCGTCGGGGGCCTCCCCATCCAGGTCCAGGCGGCCCAGGCGAGCCAGCGCCCCGGCCATCGGCTCATAGCCCGGGGCCACCAGGCGAGCCGGGACGATCGCGCCCGGACGCACCTGGGCGCTGTCGCGCCAGGTGCGCACGGCGCCGATGGCCTCGATCGCGCGCCCGACGACCGCCTCGGCATGCTCGTCGACCAGGCTGTCCTGTAGACGCGGATAGCCCGACCCGGCCAGCAGTCCGCCACCACCCACGTGCGACCACAGCTCCTCGGTCACGAACGGGATGAGCGGGTGCGCGAGGGCCAGCGTCTCTGAGAGGACCAGCAGCAGCGTGGAGGAGAGCGCGGCCCGCTCGCGCTCGTCGGCGTCGGATGCGAGGCGGTGCTTGACGAGCTCCAGGTACCAGTCGCACAGCTCACCGTAGGTGAAGTCGTACAGCCCGAGTGCGGCGTGGTGGAAGTCAAAGGACTCGATGCGCGCCGCGGTGGCCGCCTTGGCGCGCTGCAGGCGCGAGAGGATCCAGCGATCCTCCACCGTCCGGGGCAGGGCCCGCGGTGGCGCCGAGCGAACACGGCCGCTGTGGGTGAGCACAAACCGGGCAGCGTTGAACAGCTTGTTGGCCAGGGCCTGTCCCTGCCTGACCTTCTCGGCCGAGTAGCGCACGTCCTGGGTGGAGGACATGGCCAGCAGTCCGAAGCGCACCGCGTCGGCCCCGTGGCGGTCGATCTCGTCCAGGGGGTCGATCCCCGTCCCCAACGACTTGGACATGCGCCGCCCGTCGGGCGCCTGAATCACCGAATGCACGTAGACGTCTGAGAACGGCGGCTCTCCGGTGAACTCCAGGCCCATCATGATCATGCGGGCCACCCACAGGAAGATGATGTCGCGGGCGGTGGAGAGCACCTTGGTGGGATAGAAGGCGCGCAGCTGCGCGGTCTGCTCGGGCCAGCCCAGAGTCGCGAAGGGCCACAGCGCGGAGGAGAACCACGTGTCGAGCACATCCTCGTCCTGACACAGCGGCCCTCGGCACGCCCCGCAGCGGCTGGGCGGTTGCTCGGCCACATAGGTCTCAGCACACTCCTCGCAGTAGTAGACCGGTAGGCGGTGACCCCACCACAGCTGGCGTGAGATGCACCACGGTCTGATCTGCTCCATCCAGTCGAGGTAGTTGCGACGCTGGCTGTCGGGGGTTATGCGCACCCGTCCGCAGCGCACCGCTTCGATCGCCGGCGCGGCCAGCTCGTCCATGGACATGAACCACTGCAGCGAGATCAGCGGCTCGATGCGCTCGCCGGAGCGGTGGGAGTAGGGCACCTGGTGGCGATAGGGCTCACGCGCGACGACCCGTCCGTCGACCTCGAGCGCGGCGATCACCGCCTCGCGCGCCGCCATCACCGTCAGCCCCGCGAAGTCGGCGCCCGCCTCGGCGGTCATGCGTCCGTCCTCGCCGATCACCGAGACCTGCGCCAGCCCGTGGCGGCGGCCGATGTCGAAGTCGTTGGGGTCGTGCGCCGGGGTGACCTTGAGCTGCCCGGTACCGAAGTCCCTTTTCACGTAATGATCAGCCACGACGGGCAGCCGCCGCCCGACGAGGGGCAGGATCGCCTGACGCCCGACCAAGTCTCGATAACGCTCGTCGTCGGGATTGACCGCCACCCCGGTGTCGCCCAGCATGGTCTCCGGGCGCACGGTGGCGATGGTCACGCTCCCCCCGCCCTCGAGGTCGTACATGATCGAGTACAGCGTGTCGAGAACCTCCCGCTCCTCGACCTCGAGGTCGGAGATTGCCGAGCGGCTACCCGGGTCCCAGTTGACCAGATAGCGGTCGCGGAATATGTAGCCCTTGTCAAAGAGGGCAACGAACACGCGCACGACCGCTCGCGCATAGCCCGGGTCGAGCGTGAAGCGCTCGTCCTCGTAGTCGCACGAGGCCCCCAGGCGCTTGAGCTGCTCGACGATGCGCCCGCCGTAGTGCGCGCGCCATTGCCACACCCGAGCCACGAACGCATCTCGCCCAAGCTCCTCACGGCTGGTGCCCTTCGCGCGCAGCGCCTTCTCCACCTGCGTCTGGGTGGCGATGCCGGCGTGGTCGGTGCCGAGTATCCACTTCGTGCGCCGTCCGCTCATGCGCTCATAACGCACCAGGGTGTCCTGCACCGACCCGTTGAGCGCGTGGCCCATGTGCAGCTTTCCCGTTACGTTCGGCGGCGGAATGGCAATCGAGTAGTTCTCGCGTGCGTCGCCCTCGGGCGCGGCCTGAAAGAGGCCACTGGACAGCCAGCGCTCGGTGACGCGCGCCTCGACCTCCGCCGGCTCAAAGCGCCTGCGCTCCCTTAGCCCGCCGCCGGGATGCCCGGCCCCGTCGTCGGGCTGCGCGTCACGAGCACCTGTGCCGTCGGCGGGCGCGCGCGGTCCCCGCACCTCGCCGTGGGAGGGGTCCTGGCGTTCTGGGGCAGGCATGCGGCGCAGAGTGTAGGTGGCCCCAGGAGGCCGCCCGGATGGCCCTAGCCGGCGAGACCGCCGAAGAAGGCGAAGGGACGAGCGGGTGCCTGCAGCATGTTCCAGAACGGCAGGCCGGTGCCCTCCACCTGCAGCTCGCTCCCCGCCGGGGCCTCGCGGCGCAAACGTTCGGCCAGCGCGGCTGCCTCGTCCTGGTCAGACGCACCAACCATCACGTGGCGCCAGCGACGCAGAACGGCGAGGCCTTCAGCCTCCAGGCGCTCCGCGAGCTCGCGTGCCTGCTCATGGGACTCCAGGGTGATGCGCACCTCCCACTCGGGGTAGCCGGCCGACCGCGACTGCGCCTCCTGGCGTTCCTCCAGGCGCTCATGCTCGCGGGCGCGCGCCTGCTCGTCGGCGGGCAGGGGCTCGGACGCGTCCTCCCAGCGCTCCTCCAGCGGGTGCCAGCGCGACACGCCGACCTGAGCGCCCACCGAGAGGGTGCTCGCCGCGTGGCTCAGCGCGTCGCGGGCCCAGTCGGCCCCCTCGCGCGAGTCGGCGTAGATGAAGATGTCCCCGTCGTCGCGCGTTACCGCCACCCGATGCTCGCCGCCACCGCCCTCGTGGCGCTCCAACGCGCGCAGCAGATCGCGCGCCCGGTCGGGCTCGGTTCGGACGCCAACGCGGTACTCGTCATGCACTGAGGGCCAGTCTAAGTGGTCGGGGTCCAGGTCCGCGCACGATCTGGTCTCTAACCATTGTTGACGCTGCGCGGCGGCGTGTACGTCAGGTCTGCTGCGGGACGGCGCTTTCAGAGACGGTCAGGTTGATCTCGGGGTCAACCTGATGGGCGGCGAGGAGGGCGGCGCCGAAGGCCGCGAGCAGCATATCCTGTAGCTGCTCGCGACTGAGGTCCTGGCGTTGGACCCAGTCGTAGATGGCGGCGTCCATGTAGCCCAGCCATCCGCTGATCGCGCTTCGCAGTGCTGGGCGTGGTGTGCCCTGGCCGGTGAGGTTGGCCAGGATCATCTCCATGGTGCGCGTTCGGAAGCCCTCGACGAGCTCGCGCGCTTCAGCCAGGGTGCTAGCGCTCTGCATCAGCTTGGCCCACATGCGCGCATTGGCCTCGATCCAGCTCAGGTAGGCGCTGAGGCTGTCTGCCAGCTGGCGCACGGGGACACCCTGGCCACTGGGTTCGATGAGGCGTTGTAGTTCGGCAGCCGCCTCCTGTACGGCAGCCTTGAAGAGGTCGATCTTGCTGGGGAAGTAGTGGTAGAGCAGTGCCTTGGATACGCCTGCCGCCTCGGCGATCTGGCGCATGGTGAGTTCGTCGAAGGCGTACTCGGCGAACAGCGCGGCGCCAGCGTCGAGCAGCTTGCGGCGGCGGTCCTGGACCGCCAGACGCGTGTAGGCCGGCTCGGTCGTCATCGCCAGATCGAGTCTACTTGACCGGCGGTCAGCAATGGGTTGCAGCCCCCGGCCAAAATGTGACTCAGGCCTGTTGACCGCGGGTCGACAACTTGCTACGTTCTTATCGTCCAATGGTCAACAAGGCAGATGTCCCGCACTGCGTTCGGTTCCCCGCCGAGCCCGCCGAACCGGCGATGCCGGTCTCTCCCCGCAGGCTCCGCTGGCTCGAGGGGGAGCTGGCGCGCTGGCGAAAAGCAGAGTTGATCGACCAAACAGCAGCGGAGCGGATCGCGGCGAGCTACGTGCCCAGCACGCGGATTGAGGCCATACGCCTCTTCCTCTTCCTGGGGGCGGCCCTGGCTGGTGCTGGCGTCATCTGGCTCGTGGCCGCCAATCTCGACGTTCAGGCGGTCGGTCCGCTCGAACGCTTTGCCGTCCTGACCCTGGTCTGGCTCGGCCTCGTCGCGGCGGCCGAGGCGTGTCGCGAGTGCCGCGGGGGGCGACTCGCGACACTCGGCGGCCCGTTGCGCCTGCTGGCGCTGCTGGCCTACGGCGCGACGATTTTCCAGACCGCGCAGAGCCTGCAGGTTCCCGCCTACGAGCCGTCCCTGCTCCTGGCGTGGTCGCTCGGTGGGCTCGCGTACGTCTACGCGACGCGAGCCGCCGCTGCGCTCGTCCTGGCGGTGGCGACGCTCGTCGGCTGGTGGATCTGGGCGCTGCTCGACGGTGGCGGTCAGGGGCCCGCGGTAGTGCTCGCGCTCGCGCTCACGGTCCCCGTCACGATGGGCATAGCCGCCGCGCACGACGGCGGTCGGCTCGCTCGGCTCGCGAGACCGTGGCGCGCCGCCGCCTCCCTGCTCGCGCTGGGGACTATGTTCGCGGCCGGAGTCCCCGGCGTCGCCCACGGACAAGTTGGACCACCCTTACCAATCGTGCTCGGCGGGCTCGTCGCTGTCGCGGTCGGCGTGCTCGCGATCGCCCGCCGGCGCGAAGCGCTACCCGAGGTCATCGGGGCAATGGCCGTGGCCGCCGCCACCGCATTGCTCGTTGGCGTCGCGCCCGAGCATTACGTCAGCCTCTTCTCGAGCTCCGAAGCCCCAGGCGGGACCCAGATCGCCTACTCGGTGCTCGCTGGGGCCATGTTTCTGGCCGCGGCGGTCGGGGTGGCCCTGATGGGAGTCCGGCATGAGGCGCGGGGGCTGACGAACGTTGCCTTCGGCTTCCTGCTCGTCTTCGTCGCCGTCCAGAGCTTTGGAGCGCTCGCAACGATCCTCTCTGGCGCCGGTCTGCTGCTCGCGTCGGGCCTTCTCCTGCTGGTCATCGGGATAGCCCTCATGGGAGGGCGCCGCAGGCTGCTCGAGGAGATCGCCAAGTGAGACGCCTCGCGGATCGCAAGATGATCCTGCGCCGGCGCCACCTGCTCATCGCGGCACTGATCGTGCAACTGCTGTTGCTTGGCTGGGTCAGCGCCGCGCGGCTCTCTCCCTACCTGTTCGGCTCGGAATACCGCGTGCCCGTGCAAGCCGTCGACCCAGTCGACCCCTTTCGCGGCCACTACGTCGAGCTCGTCTACGTCAACCCCCCGGCGAGCTTCGCGGGCGGGCCGGTCTGGATGACGCTCCGCAAGCAGGGGGAGCTCTGGCGGCCGGCAGATATAGTTCGCGACCGCCCCAGAGGTCAACCCGCGGTGCACTGCCAGGCCCGCGACTCCAAGCTCCACTGTGGCATCGAGAGCTTCTTCGCCTCCGAGGGCCAGGCCCGACGGCTCGACCAGGGACTGCGCGCGCACGGCGCGACCGCGCGCATACGCATCGACGGCGCCGGCCGGGCGGCGATCGTCGGAATCGACCCCCGCTGAGCCGACGCCTGACGGCTAGGCAGACTCCTCATGCAGCGCGGAGTCGTCGATGTCGTCGCGAGCGGCCTCGGTGACCAGCGTGGGCGTGAGCCCCTTCTCGACCGTCTCCTTGGTCACCACGCACTTCTTCACGTCGCGCCGCGAGGGCAGCTCGAACTGCACCTCGAGGAGGATCTCCTCGATGATCGAGCGCAGTCCACGCGCGCCGGTCTCCCTGATCAGCCCCCGCTCAGCCATCGCGATCAGCGAGTCGTCAGAGAAGACCAGGTCGATGCCATCGAAGGAGAAGAAGCGCTGGAACTGCTTGACCAGCGCGTTACGCGGCTCGATGAGGATGGAGACCAGGTCCTCGCGTGTGAGCTGGTGCACGGCCGATACCACGGGGAGACGCCCGATGAACTCGGGGATGAGTCCGTACTGGATCAGGTCCTCGGGCAGGCAGCGCTCGAACAGCTCGCCGGTGTCACGCGCCTGCTTGCTCTCAATCGCCGCTCCGAAGCCAACGCCCTTGTGGCCGATGCGCCGCTCGATTATCCGGTCCAGGTTGGCGAACGCGCCGCCGCAGATGAACAGCACGTTGGTGGTGTCGATGGTCAGGAACTCCTGGTGGGGATGCTTGCGGCCCCCCTGCGGCGGAACGGAGGCCTGCGTGCCCTCGAGGATCTTCAACAGTGCCTGCTGCACGCCCTCACCGGAGACGTCGCGCGTGATCGACGGGTTGTCGGCCTTACGGGCGATCTTGTCCACTTCGTCGATGTAGATGATTCCTGTCTCGGCCTTCTTGACGTCGTAGTCGGCCGCTTGGATGAGCTTGAGCAGGATGTTCTCGACGTCCTCTCCGACGTAGCCCGCCTCGGTGAGGGCCGTCGCGTCGGCGATGGCGAAGGGCACGTTGAGGATGCGCGCCAAGGTCTGGGCCAGCAGCGTCTTGCCGCAGCCGGTGGGGCCGAGCAGCAGGATGTTCGACTTCTGCAGCTCGATGTCCGAGTCGGGCGCCTGCATCATCTGGACGCGCTTGTAGTGGTTGTAGACAGCCACCGAGAGCGTGCGCTTGGAGGGCTCCTGGCCGACCACGTACTCGTCGAGGACGTCGTAGATCTCCCGCGGCTTGGGCAGGTTCTCGATGTCGAAGGCCGGCGGGGCGGTCAGCTCCTCGTCGATGATCTCGTTGCAGAGATCGATGCACTCGTCGCATATGTAGACGCCGGGTCCGGCGATCAGCTTCTTGACCTGCCGCTGGGACTTGCCGCAGAAGCTGCACAGCAGCTGCTCATTGGAATCGGTCGGCCGGGCCACTGTCTCTCCTCACCAACGCGCGCCGGGTGCCTCGGAAGCTAATGCTCCGAGATCACGCGGTCAATGATGCCGTAGTCCTTGGCCTCTTCAGAGCTCATGAAGTAGTCACGCTCGGTGTCCTTCTTGACCGCCTCGAGCTCCTTGCCCGTGTGCTTGGCGATGATCTCGTCGAGTCGGCGGCGCACGTCGAGGATCTCGCGGGCGTGGATCTCGATGTCCGAGGCCTGCCCCTGGAAGCTCGAGCTGACCTGGTGGATGAGGATCTTGGCGTTGGGCAGCGCCATGCGCTTGCCGTGAGCTCCGCCGGCCAGCAGCAGTGCACCCATAGACATCGCGATGCCCACGCAGATGGTCTGCACGTCGGGCTTGATGAACTGCATGGTGTCGTAGATCGCCAGCCCGGCGTACACCGAGCCCCCCGGCGAGTTGACGTACAGCGAGACGTCCTTGTCGGGGTCCTCTGACTCGAGGTGCAGCAGCTGCGCCACCACCAAGTTGGCGATCTGGTCATCCACCGGGGTGCCGAGGAAGATGATGCGCTCGTTGAGCAGGCGGCTGTAGATGTCAAACGCCCGCTCGCCGCGAGACGTCTGCTCGACCACCATGGGAACTAGTGGGCTCATGGTCCTCGCTTATTTCGCTCGGTCGGCTCGATTCCTTCCGGCGGATCGACCAGCGAACCGCCGCGGTGCATGCGAGCCGAGTGGAGCTGGCCCCCCCCCGGCTTTGGGCGCCGAGTCTAGCAATCGCGGGCGCTCGGACTGAGGCCTCGTGGACGCTTTGGACAGCCGTTGAACAGGAGAGCCGAGGGCTACTGGTCGGGCGTCCACAGACGCCCGGCGGCGGGGTCCCCGGTCGCGTCGGGATCCCCCTTGTCCGGGGTGTCCGGGGTGTCCGGGGTGTCCGGCGTGTCCGGGGTCCAAAGCTGCTCGCGCCCCGGGGCCTGGTCGGAGCCGACCGCCTTGGCCTGGTCGGCGTCCACCCGCTTGGACTCGTTGGCGTCCAGCGGGTCGGCTGCGATGGCGTCCAGGGGCTTGGCCTCGGCGGCGATCAGCTCCATGGCTCGGCGTCCGGCCAGGTCCACGCGGACGTCCTCCAGGCGATGAGTGCGACGCAGGTCGTCCATCAGCTTGACCGGCTCGGTCCCTTCGCGCTCGGCCACCGGCTCCAAAGCCTCGAGCACCTCCTCGTCGCTGGGAGCGATGGCCTCGGCCGCCACCACCGCGGCGATCACCGCCTCGCGTCGCAGCGCCTGCTCGGCCTCGGGCGCGGCCTCGCCCACGATCTCCTCCTCGGTGTGCCCGGTGATCTGCAGGTAGCTCTCCCGCGTGATGCCCTGGTGAGACAGGGCGTGCAGGGTGCGCTCCCACAGCTCCCGTGCCCGCGCGGTCCGCAGCGCCTCGGGAACGTCGATCTCAGCCCCGGACACGACAGCGTCGAGCGCCGCCTCCTCGAACTCCTGCTGCACGCGCTGCTCGTCGCGCTCGCGAAGGTGGGTGCGCACGTCCTCGCGCAGCTCCTCGAGGCTGTCAAAGCCGACATCGGCGGCGAAGTCGTCATCGAGCTCGGGCAGGCGCTTGTGCTTGACCTCCTTGACGGTCACCGCGAAGCTGGCCGCGCGGCCCGCGAGCGCGCTGGCGTTGTAGTCCTCGGGAAAGGTCAGCGAAACCGTCCGCGGCTCGTCCGCGTGGGCCCCCAGCAGGCCCTCTTCGAGCCCGGGCAGCACGCGGCCGGAGCCGAGCTCGACCAGCTGGTCGCGCCCCTCGCCACCGTCGAAGGGCACATCCTCGATCGAGCCCACGTAGTCGATCACCACGAAGTCGCCCTTCTGCGCGGGTCGCGCCGCGGTCTCCAGCCGGGCCAGGCGCTCGCGGAGCGCCTCGACCTCGCGGTCCACCTCCTCCTCGGACACGCGCGCCTCACCGCGGGGGACCTCCACGCCGCGATAGGCGCCTAACCGAGCGGTGGGACGAACCCCGATCTCGATCGAGAACGTGAGCGCCTGACCCTGGGAGGGCACCCCTCCCAGGTCCACCTCCGGGTCACCGACGGGAGCGATGCCCGCGGCGTCGATGGCGTCGGCGTACCAGCGCCCCAGCGCATCGCGGATCGTCTCGTCCAACACCGCCTCGCGACCGATGCGCTGGATGACCATGGGCGCGGGCACCTTTCCCTTGCGAAAGCCCGGGACCTTCATGTCGCGCCCCAGCTCGCGAGCCTTCTGCTGCAGACGCCGCTCTATCTCGTCGGGGGGAACCTGAGCCTCCACGCGCACGCGCGACTCGGGAAGCTCGGTCACCGATGCGCTCACAGCCGTGGCCACGGCGCCACGATACCGTGCCCACCCGTGTCCGCCGCCAACCCTCGCCGCCCGCGAGCGCCGCGCCCGCCGGCGATGAAGATCGGCCTCGGGGGCGCGCGGCGCGCGGAGGCCTGGCTGTGGACGGGACCCGTCGGGCATCTGGTGGCCGGGTCCCTGGACTGGGCCCAGGCACTGGGTCTCTACGGACTGGCGCGGGCGCGTGGGCGCCTGCGCCGCGAGCTGCCCCGAACCCGTCGCGCCGCTCAGCGACACAGGGCGTAGAGCCGCCAGCATCCCGAAAGGCCGCGAAGCTCGTGCTCACCGCGGTCGTCGAGCTCGCACGCGCCCCCGAGGACGGGGGACCATGGCCGCTCTCGTCGCCCCCCGACAGTAACCATCCGCCGTCCGCTGCCTGCCGAATGCCTCGGCGCCCGCCCGCGGTGAAAGGTCGAGCGGGCCTTTGGGTCGCGCGCGGCGCAGCAGTCAGAGGACCGCCGCGAGCGGCCGCGGGAGCGTGCTCCCGGGCCACGTCTCGCACGTCGGCCGCGGGTGCCCTACGCCGTACCCCTGCGCGTACCCGACACCGAACGCACGCAGCAGGTCGCACGTGTGCTCGTCGCCGACGCCCTCCGCCACGGTGTCGGTGCCCAGCTCGCCCGCCACCTGTGCGATCGCCCGGACCATGGCCTGGTCGTACGCGGAGTCGTTCAGGGCGGCCACGAACTCCACGTCGATCTTCACGGCTTCGAAGGGCAGGTGCTTGAGGTAGAGGAAGCCGCCGAAACCCGCACCGAAGTCGTCCAGCGCCAAGCGGCAGCCGAGGGCACATAGGCGCTCGGCGAAGTCACGCGCCACCGCCACGTCGGCGATCGCCGAGGTCTCGGTGATCTCGAAGATCAGGCATGCCGGGTCGATACCGGTGCGCTCCAGCTCACACTCCACCACGTCCAGCAGCCCGGGATCGCCCAGCGACGCACCGGACAGGTTCACCTGCAGCTCCAGGTGCTCGCCGTGGCGGTGGCGATCGGCGATCAGGGCCATGGCCGCGCGCACCACCCAGCTGTCGATGGCCTGCACCAGGCCGAAGCGCTCGGCAGTGGGCAGGAACGTGCCTGGTGCCATGTGCTCCCCGGCGGGACCGACCATGCGCAGCAGGATCTCATGCCGCGTGACGGCGCCGCTGGCCAGCTCGCGGATGGGCTGGGCGTAGAGGACGAAGCCGTCCTCGGCCAGCGCATTGCGGATGCGCTGAGTCCACAGCAGCGTCTCGTGCAGACCAGAGGCGATCACCTCACAGCCGTCGCGCACCGCCACGCACGCCCGGCCAGCCGCCTTGGCCGCGTTCAGGGCGCGGTCTGCGTCGACCAGCAGCTCGGAGGCGCAGCGGGGCGCCAACGGGTCGATGAGCGCCACCCCGATGCTCGCGGTCGCCCCCGAGGACACGGCGCTGCCCCGGGACGGGGTGGCACCGCGAATCGTGGCCAGCAGCGCTTCGGCCACCACGCGAGCCCCGTCGAGGTCGACTCCCTGCAGCACCACCGCGAACTCGTCGCCGCCCAAGCGGGCAAGCACGTCGGTGCGCCGCAGACGCAGGCGTACGGCGCGAGCGACGGCGCACAACAGCTCATCTCCGCGGGCGTGTCCGTACTGCTCATTGAAGTACTTGAAGTTATCCAGGTCGATGAGCAGCAGCGCCGCGCCGTGTCCCGTGCGCGTACTCAGCCCCACCGCGTCGGCCAGCTCGCCCGCCAAGCGCCTGCGATCGGGCAGGCCCGTGAGCGCATCGTGATCTGTGAGCCGTGCCAGCGCATGCGCCAGGCGCCGTCGACCGCTGCCTCCTCGTAGCCCGCCGATCAGCCTCCGGTGATTCGGCCGAACCGCCCGCCGGTCTCCGTCGATCGATGAAAATGCCCGCAATGCGCCTCCTTGTGAAGTCTCTTTGACCCCAACCGGGATGGACCTTCCTGCCCCAGGGCGGGCCCGCGGTAGCCGACGCAGGGAGCTTGCAGCTTTGACGCGCTAAAGCTCGGCAAGAACGTAGGGTTTGGCACGACCGTGGCGCGGGCAAGGGGTGAGACACTCCTTGGGAGCCCGTTGTCCCGTGTCGCTCGTCCTTTACCTGATCAGCCTCGCCGTCGTCGGCCTCGTCGTGGGAGCGCTCGCGCGCCTGGCACTGCCCGGCCGCGACCCGATGTCGATCGGGCAAACCATGCTCGTGGGCATCGCCGGCTCGTTCGTGGCCGGTCTGATCGTGTGGGCCGTGCACGGGCACGGCGGCGCCGGGATCACCCTGTCGGTGGTGTGCTCCACGGCGCTCGTCTACCTCGTGCGGCGGTCGCGGGGCGGTGGCCTGCGCAGCCCCGGAGCGCTCGGCCGGCGGCGTCCCTGAGCGGGGCGCGCGCGCCTGAGCGGCGCCGGCGCACGGCGTCCCTGAGCGGGCGTGCGCCCCCTGCGCCGCGCGCTTAGGCGGTCGCCATCCCCGGGGAGCCGCCGGGATACGGGCCGTCCACGGCGCTGAGAGGCTTGGCGATCGACTCCAGGCTGCGGCCCTCCGCCTTGACTCCGTAGAAGAGCTCGGCCACCCCGCCGACCACCATCGCCACGGCGCCGATGGCAAAGCCGATGAAGACCTGGTCATAGCTGGACGTGGCCACCAGCTTGGCGAACACCAGCGGCCCGACCGCTCCGCCGATCCCGGTCCCCACCGCGTAGAAGAGCGCGATGGCCAGCGCGCGCGTCTCCAGCGGGAAGATCTCTGACACGGTCAGGTAGGCGGCGCTCACGCCCGCGGACGCGAAGAAGAAGAGCACCGACCAGCAGATGGTCAGCGAGGTGGCGTTCAGGTCGTGGGCGCGGAAGAGCAGCCCGGTGATGAGCAGGAGCACGCCCGACAGGATGTAGGTGCCCGCGATCATCGGCTTGCGTCCGACGCTGTCGAACAGGCCACCCAGGGCCAGCGGGCCCAGGAAGTTGCCCGCGGCGAAGGCGACCAGGTAGTAGGGCCCGTCGCTGGCGGACACCCCGAAGAAGGTGGCCAGCAGCGTCGTGTAGCTGAACAGGATCGAGTTGTAGAGGAAGGCCTGGCCGATGAACAGCGACAGCCCCAGCACCGTGCGCTTGGGATAGGTGGTCACGATCGCGCGTCCGATCTCCACCAGCCCGATCGAGCCCCTCTGGCGGATGGTGATCGCTTCTCCGGGCTCGGGCAGCTCGCGCAGGCCGTGTTCCTCCATGACCTGACGCTCGATGCCGCTCACGATCTCCTCGGCCTCGTCCTCGCGCCCGTGGATGAACAGCCAGCGGGGGCTCTCGGGGACGTTGCGTCGGACCAGCAGCACGCCGAGGCCAATGATCACGCCGAGTCCGAAGGCCAGGCGCCAGCCGAGATCGACGGGAAAGATGCTCGTGTTCAGCGCGACCACCGACAGCAGCGCCCCGGCCGCTCCCCCGATCCAGTACGTGCCGTTGATGACGATGTCCCAACGCCCGCGCACGCGCGAGGGGATCAGCTCGTCGATCGCCGAGTTGATCGCGCTGTACTCACCGCCGATGGCCATCCCGGTGACGAAGCGCACGAGATAGAACCACCAAGCCGCGAAGGTGAAGGCGGTCAGCAGCGTTCCTCCCAGGTAGATGGCCAGCGTGAGCATGAACAGGCGCTTGCGCCCCAGGCGGTCGGCGAGCCGGCCGAACAGCAGCGCCCCGACGCAGGCGCCGACGATGTAGAGCGTCGCTGCCAAGCCGGAGACGTTGGCCGCGGAGATGGCGACGCCGCTGCCCTTCTGCGAGATGCGCCCGGAGATCGACCCCACGATGATGACCTCCAGACCGTCCAGGATCCAGGCGGTCCCCAGGCCGATGATCACCGTCCGGTGAAAGCGCGACCACGGCAGTCGGTCCAGGCGCGCCGGGATCTCGGTCCGGACCGTACCCATCTGCGCCGTGGCGCTCATAGGTCAACCTTTCGGTTGTTGCGGCCCGGATAGGGTCGTGCAGCCGGCCGCCACCGGGAGAGGGCTCTCGGCGCTAGCCCCTGCGAGGGCCACGATGAGACGTGCCCCTCCCGGTGG
>JAABUQ010001667.1_pt1 | contig 46664 bp, 48 predicted proteins | sample 5560001 | NCBI WGS metagenome assembly JAABUQ01 (sample SAMN10711888, study PRJNA513371) | rock metagenome | isolation source: Antarctica rocks | place: Antarctica: Victoria Land, Finger Mt nord | collected 2015-12-18
CTTCGCCGCCATCATGTAACCAAAGGCGTAGGGGATCAGCTCACGCAGATCACACCACGCACTGAACACCCCCGCATACGCCGGCGCTCCCACCGAACGATTGAAGTACGCCCCCTCGATCCCGCACTCCAGGCCGATCACGAAGACCAGACCCCAGATCACGATCGTCGAGGAGACGATCAGGATCCCCGACTGACGCAGCCCCTCGCCGAAGAAGCGCAACACGCGCAGGCCATAGACCTGACGCATGACCTTGCCCGTGAACTGGGCGATCTCCCCCGTGGACTCAAGCCATGCCTTCGGCAGCGATGCCAGGCCACCGTTCATGACGACATTCCCTCAGGCGAGCGTGCCGCCGGTCCTAACCGAAGCCGTCTCACTTGATCACCGTGATCTCGGGGTGGGTGGCCAGCAGCGTCTGGGTGAACACGTAGTTGAAAGCGAACACGCCCAAAAAGGCGATCACCACCGCCTGGTTGACCGCGCGCCCCACCCCCTCGGCCCCGCCGGAGGCGGTCATCCCCTTGTAGCAGCAGACGATGGCGATGATGGCGCCGAAGCAGGTGGTCTTGAGCACCGAGCCCCACAGGTCGGTGGTCGACGCGTTGGCAAAGAAGGTGGCCCAGAAGCCGCCCAGCGGCGCGTGGTTGACCAACGTCGCCAGGATGCCGCCGAAGATCCCGAACAGCAGGGCGTAGATGTCGAACAGGCCGGTCACCAGCATCAGGGCCAAGAAGCGGGGCACCACCAGGTTCTTGACCGGGTCGACCCCGAGCACCTGCAGGGCATCGAGCTCCTCGCGGATCTTGCGCGCCCCGAGATCGGCGGTGATGGCGGTCCCAGCGACGCCCGCGAGCACGATGGCATCGACGATCGGCGCAAACTCGCGGATGGACGCGAGCACGAAGAACCCTCCCAGCCGATCCAGCGCGCCGAACAGGACCAGGAAGTTTGCCGCCTGCAGTCCGGGGGCGCCGTAGCCGAACGCGATCGTGGAGACCAGCAGCGGAAACCAGCACAGGCGCAGCGTGAACAGGAACTGCGAGATGAACTCGCCACCGTACGGATAGGGCGGGCGCAACGCAGACAGGATGGTCTTGCCCGTCAAGATCATCATGTCCCCAACTTCTTCGAGAACGTTCTTCGTAGGAAGAAACGCTCGGTCGGCGACGCTGCGAACCATCAAGCCCCCCTCGTGATCTCTAAAGCGGACCCCCTCAGGTTACCGCCTGACCTCGGATCTTACGCTAGCCGGAAGGCGGGAGCCACCGGTAGTGAACCGATCCCCGCTGGGAGGCCGTCCTGCTCGCGGATGACGGGCGTACCCAGGGGTCCCGCGGGAAAGGTCCGGCCGGCGCCTCACGGACCCCGGCGCGGGCCGTGGTCACCCTGACAACCGTCGCTGGGGTCGACGTGACGCTGGTATGGTGCGCGCGCCGTGAGGGAGGGCTCAATGCTTACGATCGCGCTGCTCGCCATGGCCGGTGGGGCGCCGTTGGCCGGGTGTGGCCAACAGCGACAGGACGCCAAGGAGCCCAGCGGCATCTTCAAGGTGGACGTCGTGCAGGCGAGCTTCCCGGCCAGCCAGCGCATCGGACAGGCCGCCACCCTGCGCATCGCGGTCCGCAACGCGGGCAACCGCCCGGTCCCCGACATCGCGGTTACGGTCAACTCCTTCACCCAGCCCAGCAATCGGCCCGACCTGGCTAGCTCCCAGCGCCCCGTGTGGATCGTCGATCAGGGTCCCGGCCCACATCACCCGCCACCCATCGAGGGCCCCGCGGGCAACTACCAGGGCGGCGCGGTGACCGCCTACACCAACACCTGGGCGCTGGGATCGCTTGCCCCGGGACAGACCGCGACCTTCGCCTGGAGGGTGACCCCGGTCAAACCTGGAACCCACATGATCCGCTACATCGTCGCGGCCGGACTGAACGGCAAGGCCCGTGCCCGGCGCCCGGGCGGCCACGGCGCGCCACAGGGACGCTTCACGGTCGTCGTCACCACTATGCCGCGGGGATCACACATCGATCCGAGCACGGGCCGCGTCGTCCAGGACCCACCGACGCTGGGCTAGCTGTCGGCGCCGCGCTCGTCTGGCCCCAACCGCGGGCGGCGGCCGCCTGCCCTGAGGCAGGCGACTACACCCATGGCCAGTTGTCCAAGGTAAAGACGCCGCGTCTGGCCACCTGGGGCACCGTGCCGGACGGGACTGTCACTACGATGCCTGACCGCACCCGCCCCCGCGAGGAGGAAGAGACGCGCATATGCCCAGAGTCCGACAGCAGAACGTAACCGCAGCGCAGTGGAGCGCGAATGGGCACGAGATCGGCTCGCAGGATCTCACGCTGCCCGGGAGCGACATCTTCGGACTCAACGTGTTCAGCGCCGCCGTCCAGCGCCAGCGCCTGCCCAAGGAGGTCTTCCGCACCCTGGCCCGGACGCTCGACCGCGGCTTGCTACTCGATACCTCGCTGGCTGACGCGGTGGCGGTGGCCATGAGGGAATGGGCCATGGAGAACGGCGCCACCCACTACACGCACTGGTTTCAGCCGCTGACCGGCTCGACGGCCGAGAAGCACGATTCCTTCTTCGGGCCCGTGGGCGATGGCACCGCGCTCGCCCAGTTCTCCGGCAAGGAGCTGATCCAGGGAGAGCCGGACGCGTCGAGCTTTCCCACGGGCGGGATCCGTGCGACCTTCGAGGCCCGCGGCTACACCGCCTGGGATCCGACCTCACCGGCTTTCATCCTGGAGAACCCCAACGGGGCGCTGCTGTGCATCCCGACGGCATTCGTGTCATGGACGGGGGAGGCGTTGGACCACAAGGTCCCGCTGCTGCGTTCGATGGACGCGCTGTCGCGTGCGGCCATTCGGGCGCTCGGGTTGCTGGGCGCCTCAGACGCCCAGCGCGTGTTCACCACCGTGGGTCCCGAGCAGGAGTACTTCCTCATCGACGAGCAGTACTACTTCGAGCGTCCCGACCTGCTGACCACCGGACGCACACTGTTCGGCGCCAAGCCTCCTCGGGGCCACGAGCTCGACGATCACTACTTCGGATCGATCCCCGAGCGCATCCTGGCCTACATGCTGGAGGTCGAGCAGGAGCTGGCCAAGTTGGGCGTACCGGTCAAGACCCGTCACAACGAGGTAGCGCCCAACCAGTACGAGCTGGCCCCCATCTTCGAGAATTCGAACGTCGGCTCCGACCACCAGCAGCTGACCATGCAGGTCCTTCAGAACGTGGCGCGGCGCTACGGTCTGGTGTGCCTGCTGCACGAGAAGCCGTTCGCCGGAGTCAACGGATCGGGCAAGCACAACAACTGGTCGATGAGCACCGACACGGGCGTGAACCTCCTGGAGCCGGGAGACACGCCGTCGGAGAACCTGCAGTTCCTGTTCTTCTGCGCGGCCGTCATCCAGGCCGTCAATCGACATCAGGCCCTGCTGCGCGCCTCGATCGCCAGCCCGGGCCAGGACCACCGCCTGGGAGCCAACGAGGCGCCTCCGGCGATCATCTCGATATTCCTGGGAACCGAGCTGGAGAAGGTCTTTGCCGCGATCGAGGAGGGTCGCGTCGAGCCGTCTGAGCCCGGATCCTTCCTGGGGCTGGGCACGCCGGTACTGCCCACCCTTCCCAAGCACGGGGGGGATCGCAACCGCACGAGCCCCTTCGCGTTCACCGGAAACAAGTTCGAGTTCCGGGCGCTGGGCTCGAGCATGTCCCTGGCCCTGCCCAACACCGTCCTGAACACGATCGTCGCCCAGGCCATCGACGAGATGGCCGACAAGCTCGAGGCAGCCACCGCGGACGGCGCGAGCCTTGAGGAGGCGATCACCGCGGTGGTGCGCGAGAGCTACGCAGCCAACCGCCAGGTGGTCTTCGGCGGCGACAACTATTCGCCGCAGTGGCACTCCGAAGCGGAGCGGCGCGGCCTGCAGAACCTGCGCAGCACACCCGACGCCCTGCCGTGGCTGGTCGAGGACTCCACGGTCAAGCTGTTCGAGGACTACGACGTGCTCACCCGGCGCGAGCTCGAGGCGCGCTGCGAGGTGTTCACCGAGCAGTACGTGGTCAAGCTGAACATCGAGGCCGAGACGGCTGCCTCGATCGCCCGCACCATGCTGCTGCCCGCGGCGCTGCGCCACCTGGGCGAGGTTCGCGCGGCGGCCATGGAGGGTATGGCTGACGACCTGCACGCGCTGGTGGACGAGCTCGTGTTCGCCCTCGACCGGCTCGACGCAGCGAACACCGAGCATCCCGACGAGGAGGGCCTCGAGTACGCCAGGTACATGCGCGACTCCGTCGTGCCGGCCATGGACGACGTGCGTGACATCGCCGACCGTCTCGAGAAGGTGGTGGCCGACGACCTGTGGCCGCTGCCCAAGTACTCCGAGATGCTCTTCATCAAGTAGCGGTGCCCCCGCGGGCGCGGGCGCGGGCCGGCGACCGGCGCGCTCAAAATCAGCTCCGGCGAAGCCACATAAGCCTGACACGAGCGTGTCAAGGTTGACTTTTTGCTTGCTAGGATGGGGGGTTGATGCGTGACTACGTAGACGCCATTGGCAAACGTGTCGTCGTCTTCGATGGCGGCATGGGCGCCACCCTGGAGCAGCATGAGCTGACCACCGCCGATTACGGGGGCCTGGCGGGAAAGTGCCACGAGGCCCTCGTCCTCAATCGTCCCGACGTGATCGAGGGCGTTCACCGCGAGATGTTCGAGGCCGGCGCCGAAGTCCTGGAGACCGACACCTTCCAGGCGTCGCGGCTGAAGCTCGCCGAGTGGGGCCTGGACGACCACACACGCGAGATCAACGTCGGCGCGGCGCAGATCGCGCGCCGGGTCGCCGGCGAGCAGGGGTTCGTGGCCGGGTCGATCGGTCCCACCGGCTTCCTGCCCGCCTCCGATGACCCGACCCTGGGACAGATCGGCTTCCGCGAGCTGGTCGAGATCTTCTCCGAGCAGGCGAGCGGCCTGATCGAAGGCGGAGCGGATCTGCTGCTCATCGAGACCGGCCAGGACATCCTGGAGGTCAAGGCGGCCGTCTTCGGCTGCCGCGAGGCCTTCCGGGTCAGCGGACGCACCCTGCCCATCCAGGCGCAGGTCTCGCTGCTGCCCAACGGGGGCAAGATGTTGCTGGGCACGGACATCTCGGCCGTCCTGGCCACGCTGGAGGGGCTACGGGTGCAGGCCATCGGGCTGAACTGCTCCACCGGTCCTGAGGACATGCGCGACGCGATTCGCTTCCTGGGCGAGTTCTGTCCCGTCCCCGTCTCCTGCATCCCCAACGCCGGGCTTCCCCTGCAGGGACCCGACGGCGAGACGATCTTCCCCGAGGAACCCAAGCCCCTGGCCGCCACCCTGACCGAGTTCGTCGAGCGCTACGGGATCGCCATCGTGGGCGGCTGCTGCGGAACCACACCCGCGCACATCCGGGCGATTGCCGACGCCGTGGGCGGCCGCCCGGTGCCCGCACGCCCGCCGCCGCGGCCGCCGCACATGTCCTCCATGATCGCGGCTACGCCGCTGACCCAGGAGCCCGCGCCGACGATGGTCGGCGAGCGCGTGAACTCGCAGGGCTCGCGCCGAGCCAAGGAGCTGCTGCTGGCCAGCGACTACGACGGGCTGGTACAGATCGCCGAGGATCAGGTGGGCGGCGGTGCGCACGTGCTCGACCTGTGCGTCGCACTCACCGAGCGCGAGGACGAGGGCGAGCAGATGCGCCAGGTGGCCAAGCGTGTCTCGCTGACGCAGCCCGCGCCCATCCAGATCGACTCGACCGAGCCCGAGGTCATCCGCACGGCGCTCGAGCAGACCCCCGGTCGGCCGATCGTCAACTCGGTGAACCTGGAGGCCGGGCGCGCCAAGCTCGACGTCGTAGTGCCGCTGGCCAATGACCACGGAGCGGCGGTGATCGCCCTGACCATCGATGAGGTCGGGATGGCCAAGACGGCGCGACGCAAGGTCGAGATCGCTCAGCGCATCCGTGACCTGGCCTGCGGCGAGCATGGGCTCGATCCTGAGGCGCTGATCTTCGACGCGCTCACCTTCACGCTCACCACCGGCGACGAGGAGTGGCGTCCGTCGGCGGTGGAGACCATCGAGGGGATCCGGGCCATCAAGGCCGAGATGCCCGGGGTGAAGACCTCCCTGGGCGTCTCCAACGTGTCCTTTGGCGTCTCACCCGGCGCCCGCGCCGTGCTCAACTCGGTCTTCCTGCACCACTGCGTGGAGGCGGGCCTGGATCTGGCGATGGTCAACCCCAACCACATCACCCCCTACGGCGAGATCCCCGACGCCGAGCGAGACCTGGCCGACGACCTCGTGTTCAACCGCCGCGAGGACGCGCTGGAGCGGTTCATCGCCCACTTCGAGGGCAAGGGCGAGGAGGCCGCCCAGGAGACGGCCGACCCCACCGCGGACATGGAGCCCGAGCAGGCACTGCACTTTCACATCCTGCGCCGCCGCAAGGAGGGAGTGGAGGACTGGATAGACCGTAGCGTCGAGAAGATCGGCGCCGTGCCGACCCTCAACGGCGTGCTCCTGCCCGCCATGAAGGAGGTGGGCGACAAGTTCGGGGCCGGTGAGCTGATCCTGCCCTTCGTGCTGCAGTCCGCTGAGGTCATGAAGCGCGCGGTGGCCCGCCTGGAGAACTACCTCGATCGCGTCGAGGGCTACACCAAGGGCACCGTGGTCATCGCCACCGTGTTCGGCGACGTGCACGACATCGGCAAGTCGCTGGTCAACACCATCCTCTCCAACAACGGCTACACCGTCGTGGACCTGGGCAAGCAGGTGCCCATCGGCACCATCCTGGACGCCGCACAGGAGCACCACGCCACAGCCATCGGCCTGTCCGCGCTGCTGGTGTCGACGTCCAAGCAGATGCCGCTGTGCATCGCCGAGCTTCACCAGCGCGGCCTGCCCTACCCGGTGCTCATCGGCGGCGCGGCGATCAATCGCGACTTCGGGCTGCGCGTGCAGTTCCCCAGGGGACGCGAGTCCGAGGAGCTGTACGAGCCCGGCGTCTTCTACTGCAAGGACGCCTTCGAGGGCCTGGCCAAGATGGATCAGCTCATCGACGAACCCAGCCGCGAGGCGCTGCTGACCAAGACCCGTGAGTCCGCCCGTCGGCTGCGCGAGAAGGGCCCTGAGCCCCAGGAGCTGCGGACCGACGACGACAGCGTCCGCTCGGCTGCGCGCACCGACGTGCCGGTGCCCACGCCCCCCTTCTGGGGCGCGCGCGAGATCGAGGTGGACATGGACGAGGTCTACCGCCACCTGGACACCCACGTCCTGTTCAAGCTGCACTGGGGGGGGCGAGGCGTCAAGGGCGAGCGCTGGCGGCGTCTGCTCTCTGAGGAGTTCATGCCGCGCCTGGAGCGCATGTGGCGCGAGCAGAACTACCTGCGCCCGCGCGCACGCCTGGGCTACTTCCCCTGCTACTCAGAGGGCAACGAGGTCGTCGTCATCGACCCCGAGGATCACGAGCGCGTGCTCCAGCGCTTCGTCTTCCCACGCCAGCCGGGCCACGATCACCTCTGCCTGGCCGACTTCTTCAGGCCCCGGGACGCCGACGAGCTCGACGTCGTCGCCTTCCAGGCCGTCACCGCGGGCGCACAGGTAACCGAGCTGATGGCCGAGCTCGAGCGTGAGGGCGAGTTCGCCGAGCAGCTGTACGTGCATGGTCTGGGCGTGCAGACCGCCGAAGGCATGGCCGAGTGGCTGCACGCGCGCGTGCGGCGCGACCTTTATGTCGCCTCTGACCAGGGCCGGCGCTGGTCATGGGGCTACGGAGCGTGTCCGGAGCAGTCAGAGCACCAGAAGCTCTTCCCGTTGATCGACGCGCCGGCTATCCGGCTGCGCCTGTCGGGCGGCTACGCGATCGAGCCCGAGCAATCGACGGTGGCCATCGTCTCCCACCATCCGCAGGCGATCTACTTCTCGATGAAGAGCGGTCGCCTGACGCGCGACTTCGCTCCCGACGACGTGATCGCCGGATCAGACCGCGACCCGGGCCTGGTCGACCCTGACGCCGCAGCGCTGGCCGAGACCACCTGAGCGCTGACCAGCGCCAGCTTGGCCGTGCGGTCCAGACGCTTGATGCGCGCCTCCTCGCGTCGCGCGGTGCGGCGGTCGGGCATGGGCAGGGCCAGCGCCAGCTCGACCGGTAGCCGGCTGGCCGTGTAGCGCGAGCCGCGGCCGGAGCGGTGTCTGAGCAGGCGCCGCGGCACGTCGACCGTCCAGCCGCAGTACAACGACCCGTCGGCACAGCGCAGCAGGTAGACCCAGGCGTCGGTCACGCGGACGATCTTCGAGAGCCCCCCAACACGTCCTCCCGCGCCTTCTGAAGATCAGCGCGCCTTGAAAAGCTCAGGAGCGCGCGGGTGCGGGCCGCACGCTCGCCGAAGGCTGGTCGAGCACCACCGGGGTGCTGTGCAGGGCGCGCAGGCGCACCTCGCGCCAGGAGAGGCCTTCCTTCACCAGAGCCGGGGCGCCCATGACCACCGCGGTAACCAGCTCCACCGCCTGCAGGACGATGCCAAAGGCCAGCGCCGCGGGGGCGGCGACGTGGAAGGCGCCCGTGAGGACGGCCACGCAGGCGGCCTGAAAGACGCCCAGGTTGGAGGGGGTGGCCGGCAGCACGGCCGTCACGTTGACCGCGAAGAGCACGGCCGCGGCGCCCGCCACGCCCGCGCGCGCGTCAAGTCCCAGGGCCACGAGCAGTACGTAGCAGGACAGCCACTGCAGCGCCCACGCGCCCAGCTGGGCCACCGTGGCAGCGGCGCCCAACCGGGGCCGTCCGAACACCCGCAGGCCCCCACGGGCGTGCAGCAGCGCGGCCCGCAGGCGGCCCAGCAACGCCGCCAGCCGGGCCGAGCGCGAGACCGCCGAGCGGGGCACGAGCGCCGGTGCCACCAGGAGGGCGAGCAGGGTCGCCACCGGCGCGACGGTGGCCGCGATCAGGGCACCGTGGCGCCCGTCGAAGAAGTCGACCTTGGAGAACATGACCACCCCAAGGAGGGCGAGGGCCACGAGGTTGAGCAGCGTCTGGGAGACCATCGTGCCCAAGACGACCGGCAGCGTCTCGCGCGCCCGGCCCAGGCGCCGCGCGACGACCAGCGCGCGCGAGGGCTCTCCCAGGCGCGCGGGCAGCGTGGCCGACATGAGCACGCCGATGAAGGTGCCCTGTAGCGCGTCGACCACCCTTACCCGCCCGAGGCTCGGCGCCGCGCACAGGATCGCGTGCCAGGCCAGGCCGCGCAGCACCATCGAGGCGCACATCAGCCCGACGCCCACCAGCACCCAGCTGGGCCGCGAGGCCACCAGCGAGGCGGCGACGTGGTCCAGGCCGATGCGCGTGAGCGCGAGCCCGGCCAGCGCGACCATCGCCATGATGACCACCAGCATCAGGGCACGGCGCACGAGCGCGAACGCCCGCCGCCCTCCGGTCGGAGCGGGGGCCAGGCTGGGCAGTCGGCGAGGGCGCACGGTCGGCAGGCCGTCGGCCGGCAGCAACCCGGCGCGGGTGCTCGCGCGACGCAGCGCCCCCTCAGGGCGCGGTGCGTCGATCGCCTGTTCGTAGGCATCGAGCACCTCCGCCGCCACCAGCGGCCAGGCGTAGCGCTCGGCCCGCCGACGCGCGGCCGCCGCCATGGTCAGGCGCCGGGGCCGGTCGAGCGCCAGCGTGCGCAGGGCTTCGGCCAGCGCACGGGCGTCGCCCTGGGGCACGAGCAGGCCCTCCACCCCGTTGCGGACCACGTCGCGGTAGCCGGGGATGTCAGAGGCCACCACCGGGGTCCCCGCCGCAAAGGCCTCGGTGAGCACCATGCCAAAGCTCTCGCCTCCCAGCGAAGGCGCGCAGAGGACGTCGGCCCGGGCCAGCGCGGCCACCTTGGCCGCCTCGTCGACCTTGCCCAGGACGGTCACCGCGCCGTCGTCGAGCATCATGTGCGCGACCTCCCCGGGTGCCGCTCCCACCAGGGTGAGGTGAGCCGGCACCTGCGCGCGGAGCGCCTCGAAGGCGCGCAGCAGGACGGGCAGGCCCTTGCGCTCCACGGCCTGACCGACGAAGACGATCTCGAGCGGCCTCTGGGCCCGCGCCTCGCTTGCGGTCTGGGCCGATGGCCGCGCGGGCGCGAGCTCAGGATGCCCCCCGGCGGCAAGGTCCACGCCGTTGGGGATGATGCGGTAACGGCCGCCGTAGTAGCGCTGCGCCGTCCAGGCCGCGGCCTCTGAGACCGCGATGCGCACGCTGAGGCGGTTCAGGCGACGATGGGCTCCGGCCAGGGCGGCAAAGGCGTGCATCGGCGTGCTCTCCGAGTAGCAGTGGAAGGTGCCCACGAGGGGTACCTGCGCGCAGCACAGCGCGTCCCATCCCAGGAGCGGGCAGACCGGCTCGTGGACGTGGGCGACGTCGTAGCCGCCGTGGCGCAGCTGCGCTCGCAGCACCGCGATGGCGTGCCCCCCCATGGCGACATTGGACACCGCGCCGTTGCCGGGGATGCCGACCGTCCTGCCCAGCGACACGAGCTCGGCCGGGGCCCCGCGAGCCTGCGGGCGCGCGCCGCGGTGCATGCGGCGCGCCAGCCGATCGTCAGGGTCGAACGGAGCCAGGATGCGCACGTCGTGGCCGGCCCCGAGCAGCCGTACGCTCAGAGCCTCGATGTGGCGCGTCACCCCTCCGGGATAGGTCCACGAGTAGGGCGAGATGAGGGCGACCCGCACAGGGGGACTGTAACCCGCACGCGCCCGGAGGGAACAGCGGCACGGCCGTTAGAATCGTCGCCTGGCACGCGTCGCCGGCCCTCCTGCACCTCCCGGTTGCCCCACGCACCGCGCGTCAGCCCACCATGAGCGAGCGCCACTTCGTCAAGTACACCTTTCTCAAGCTCGATCCCGCCTGGCGCCGCAACGAAGCCCAGGAGCGCACCCAGGACAAGCTCGAGTTCCTGGCCGCCTGTGAGGACTTCGCCGACGGGCACCTGCTGCAGTCCTTCTCCTTGGTGGGGACCCGGGCCGACGCCGAGTTGCTGCTGATCTCCGAGGCCGAGAACCTCGACCGCATCCACGAGTTTCACGTGGTGCTCGCCCAGAGCGGGCTGATGAAGTGGGCGCAGACCCCGTACTCCTTCCTGGGCATGCGCAAGTCCTCGGAGTACTCAGACGAGCTGCGCCAGATACCGCGCGCCTTCCGGGGCCGGTACGCCTTCGTGTATCCGTTCGTCAAGTCACGCGAGTGGTATGCGCTCCCCGCCGAGGAGCGCTGGCGCATCATGGCGCAGCACATCGCGGTGGGGCGCGAGTACGCGGGCGTGGACAACCACACCACCTACTGCTTCGGCCTCGACGACCAGGAGTTCGTGGTCGCCTTCGACACCGACGACATCGGCACCTTCCTGGACCTCGTTCAGCGCCTGCGCACCACGGAGGCATCGCGCTTCACCGTCCGCGACACCCCGAGCTTCACCTGCATCGCCACCTCGCTGCCGCGTGCCCTCGGCGCGCTCGACGGCGAGCCCCTTCCCCTGGAGGCCCTGAGCTAAGTGACCACCGACGCCATGGATCTCAGCCGCGACTTCGACGAGGTGCGCGACGTCACCGTCATCGGCGCCGGGCCGGTCGGCCTGTCGGTCGCCTTCTGGGCCGGCATGCGCGAGGCGTCATCGCGCATCATCGACTCGCTGCCCGAGATCGGGGGACAGCTGACGACCCTGTACCCCGAGAAGTGGATCTTCGATGTTCCCGGCCACCCGCGCGTCCTCGCGCGCGATCTGGTCGATCAGCTGCGTGAGCAGGCGCTGGAGCAGTTCGACGTGCCCGTCCACCTGGAGACGACCGCCGAGCGCATCTCCTGGGAGACCGATCCCGACGATCCCCACCGGCGACTGGTCGTCCTGCACACCGAACGCGGGGAGCTGCGCTCGCGTACCGTGATCATCGCCGGAGGCCACGGTGCCTTCGAGCCCAAGAAGCTCCCCGGGTTCGACATGGGCCCGTGGGAGGGGCGCGGCGCTCACTACCTGGTGGGCGAGAAGTCCGCATTCGCGGGCAAGCGGGTGATGATCGTGGGTGGTGGCGACTCCGCCTGCGACTGGGTGGTCAACCTCCTGGATACCGCCGAGCGGGTGACGTTGGTGCATCGCCGCGACGCCTTTCGGGCTCACGAGGCGACGGTCAAGGAGGTCATGGATGCGGCTGAGCAGGGCCGCATAGACGTTCATGTCCCCTTTCAGATAAAGGACATCCAGGGCAACGGCATGATCGATCGGGTGGTGCTCTACCACTCTGAGGACGAGGGGCAGTCGATCGAGGTGCCTTGCGACGCCGTGCTCCTGCAGCTCGGCTTCAAGACGGCTCTGGGCCCCCTGAGGGAATGGGGGCTGGAGGTCAGCAAGGGCGCCCTGGTGGTGGACCAGGTGATGCACACCAATCTCGAGAGCGTGTGGGCCTGCGGAGACATCACGACCTTCGAGGGCAAGCTCAAGCTGATCGCCACCGGTTTTGCGGAGGCGGCGGTGGCCGTCGCCCAGGCGGTCCACCACATCCATCCCGAGAGCCGAATCCAGCCCAAGTACTCGACCAACACCGGCGTGCCCGGCGCGGTCGCCGGTCAGCCCTAGATCCTGAGACCGTGGCGGGCCTGAGCGCAGACACGGCGGCCGGCGTCCAAGCGTCCCCCACCCGCTCGCGGTCATCGACCCGGCCGTAGCCGTCGCGCACCTGCGCGCCGTCGATCCGGTGCTGGCGGGGGTGATCGATGCCGTCGGGGACCTGCCAGCACCCGGCGCCGGGCGTCCCGCGGCTGACGACCACTACGGGGCCCTGGTTCGCTCGATCGTCGGACAGCAGCTGTCCACGCACGCCGCGCGCGCCATCTACCAACGTCTCTTGGCCCATTTCGGCGGGCGTCCGCCGCGTCAGCAGCAGGTGCTCGACGCCGACCCCGAAGAGCTGCGCGCGGCCGCCGGGCTCTCGCGGGCGAAGGTCGGCTTCCTGCGCTCGCTGGCCGAGCACGCGGTCAGCGGCAGGCTGGAGCTCGAGCGCCTGGACGAGCTTTCCGACGAACGGGTCATCGAGGAGCTGACGGCGGTGCACGGACTCGGCGTGTGGAGCGCGCACATGTTCCTCATGTTCCACCTCGCCCGCCCCGACGTGATGGCGGTGGGCGACCTGGGAGTGCGCCGAGCCGTCGAGCGCGCCTACGGACTGCCGGGCCTGCCGCCCCCGGCCCAGCTGCTGGCGCTATCAGAGCCCTGGCGCCCCTACCGGACCCTCGCGTGCCGCTATCTGTGGCGCTCGCTCGACAACGAGCCCACGTAGTGCTGCTATGCGGGGGCCGCCTCTTGACGGCTCGCCGTGGCGCGCCGCGACGGCGGGACGGGCTAGACCGCGGAGACCTGCTCCTCTTCGGCCACGCGGAAGGAGGACCCACATCCGCAGGCGGCCACGACGTTCGGGTTGTTGACCTTGAACCCGGCGCCCTGGAGGCTCTCCTCGTAGTCGATCACCGATCCGCGCACGAAGGGAAGGCTGGCGTTGTCGCACAGCAGCCGCAGCCCGTGATGCTCGAAGACCGCGTCTTCGGCGCGCTGCTCGTCGAACGCGAGCTGGTACTGAAAGCCCGAGCAGCCTCCGCCCCGGACGCCCACGCGCAGGCCAGCCGACGACACGTCGGCGTTCTGGCTGGAGAGGAACTCACGAACCTTCTCGGCGCCCTTATCGGTGATCGTGATCATTGGCTGTCTCCCGGGTCGCCTCAGGCGACCTTCGCTCGCAGAACGGCAGGACTTTCCCAAAGTGTAGCGCCGACCTCGAGGCCTCGGCGAGCATCCTCTACGCTCTCAGAGCGTGCCCACCACTGAAGATCTCAAGCGGCGTATCGAGACGGCCATCCCCGGAGCGCGGGCGGACGTCGAGGACCTGACGGGCGGAGGAGACCACTTCCGCGCCACCGTGGTCGCCGAGGGCTTCTCCGGTCGCAGCCGCCTCGAGCAGCACCGGCTGGTCTATGACGTCTTCGGGGCGGACATCGGCGGTCCCATACACGCGCTTTCGCTTACCACCAAGACCCAATGAGGAGCACGACGCCATGAGCGAGCAAGACCAGATCCGCGACGCGATCCAGCAGGCCATCGGCGAGCACCGCGTGATCCTGTTCATGAAGGGCACGCCCGAGGCCCCGGCGTGCGGATTCTCGGCGCGCACGGTGGCCGCGCTGCAGTCCCTGGACGCCCCCTTCGCCGCCGTCGACGTGCTGCCCGACCCTCGCATCCGCCAGGAGCTCTCGGCGCTGTCGAACTGGCCCACCATCCCGCAGCTGTTCGTGGGCGGCGAGCTCGTGGGAGGCTGTGACATCGTCAGCGAGATGTACGACTCCGGCGAGCTGGCCCAGGTGATGGGCGTCGAGGGTACCGGCGAGCCGCAAGCACCGGTCGCCGCGACGGGAACGCCAGCCGGACTGACGCAGATCGAGAACCGCCTCTAAGCCTTCAGCTGACCCTGGGGGCCGCCCGCGCCCTGCGCGGGCGCCGTGGAGCCCCGCGCAGCGCAGTTCACAGAGCGCCGGGAGAGATGGATCCCTCTCGGGCGCGCCGGCGCCAGCGCAGGTGCTCGACGATGCGCCGCGAGTCGCAGATCGGCTCCCCGTCGAGGACGAGCACCGGCACGCGGCTCTGTCCCGACAGGGCGATGACCTCCTCCCGGTCGCGCGGGCGCACGCGCACCTGCTCGTGGGCCACGTCGTGCGCGCGCAGCTCGCGCGCGACGCGACCACACGGGCACAGCCAGTCGCTCGGCGTGCGGCAGCGGTACAGGGTGGCCATGGCCTACGGCGTGATCCGGTCGAGCACTGCCTCGGCCTGGCGCAGGACCAAGCCGGCTGCCCGCAGGGGCAGGGCCTGGTGCGAGCCGGGTGGACTGAGGCGCTCGTCCTCGCGCTCGCGATACCAGTTGATCGTCGCGCGCAGGGTGTCCTCGTGATGGGCAGGACTGTAGCCCAGCTCGCGCTTGGCCTTGTTGCTGCGAAACGCCCACCACAGCGACGCGGCACGGACCTCGACCGGGGTCAGCGTCGCCTGGCCGGGCAGGCGGGAGCCCGCCTCGCTCAGCATCAGGGCCACGGACAGCGGAAGCTTCAGCTGCGGCGGCTGTACTCCGGAGAGCCGTCCCAGGTCGGCGAACAGGCGGTCGAGCGTGAAGTTCCGATTGCCCAGGATGTAGCGCTCCCCGACCGCTCCGCGCTCGTCGGCCAGCAGATGACCCTGGGCGACGTCCTCGACGTCCACCACGTTGAGGGCGCCATCGACGTAGGCCAGGATCTCTCGGCGCAGGAAGCGGCGCACGAGCTCGGTCGACGAGCGATTGATGTCGCCGCGCCCGAGCACGTACGCGGGGTTGACGATGACCACCGGCAGGCCCCGTGCGGCCAGGCCCAGCACCAGCTTCTCGGCCTCGCGCTTGGCGCTGACGTAGGGAATGCCCTGCGCGGCGGGACGGGCGACCTGGGTCTCCGCCGCGGTCGAGCCTCGCGGGGCCGGTCCGACGGCCACCACCGAGGAGGTGTAGACGACGCGCTCCACGCCGGCGCGAAGTGCCTCCTCGAGGACCACCCGCGTGCCCTCCACGTTGAGGCGGAAGAGATCATCGGGCCGCGCCCGCAGACTGAACAGCCCGGCGCAGTGAAAGACGCGCTGCACGCCGCGTAGCGCCCGGCGCACCGCGCGCCGGTCCAGGATGTCGCACAGCACGGGCTCGTAGGAGAAGTCCAGGTTGTCCGCGCGTGTGTGGGCGCGCACGGTGAGGCGCAGCTCATCCCCACGACGCGCCAGCTGACGCGCGACGTGCGACCCGACGAAGCCGGCACCGCCGGTGACAAGAGTGGTGGCCACCCGCGGCGAGTGTAGACCGCGCCCGGCCACAGCCGTCCGGTCCGTCGGCGGCGAGCGGCTCGCCTGCGCACATCGCTTGGGCCCGGACGGGATCCCGGCAGGCGAGCGGTAGGGTCCTGCGCCGATGTCCGTCGCGGTGGTCACCGACAGCACCCACTACATGCCGCGGGCCCTGGCCGATCACTACGGCGTGCATCAGGTGAGCCTCTACGTCGGCTGGGGCGGCGACCAGCGCCGCGAGTCAGACCTCGACGGGTTCGACTCGTTCTATGACCGCCTGCGCGGGGCCAGTGACCTGCCCTCCACCTCCCAGCCCTCGATCGGCGACTTCCTGGCGGTGTGGGAGCCGCTGCTCCAGCAGGGCTTTGACATCGTCTCCGTACACCTCGCCGGAGGCATATCGGGTACCTGTGGCGCGGCTGTCCAGGCCCGGGAGCTGCTGTGCGAGCGGGGCCTGGGCGAGCGCGTGGAGGTCATCGACGGCCAGACCGCCTGCGGAGGCCTGGGCTTCCTCATCCTGGCCGCCGTGGCCGCTGCGCAGCGCGGTGCCGACCGCGCCGGCGTGGCCGCGAGCGTGCGCGAGGCGCGGAGCGTGCTGAAGATCTGGTTCGCCATCGACACCTTGGAGTTCCTGCGCCGCGGCGGGCGCGTGGGCAAGGCACAGGCCTGGCTGGGGGGCGCCCTGCGCGTCAAGCCGATCCTGTCGCTTGAGTACGAGATTACCCCCGTGGAGCGCGTGCGCACCTCCGCACGCGCCTTCGAGCGCATGGTCGAGTACATGCGCGAGCGCCTGGCCGAGGGCTGCGACGGCTGGGTGGTGCAGCATGTGCAGGCCCCCGAGCAGGCCCAGCGCCTGGTCGAGCGCGGACGTGAGATCTTCGCCAACGAGCCGCTGTTCGTCTCGGAGGTGGGTCCGGTGATCGGCACCTACACGGGCCCGGGCCTGCTCGGCGTCGGAGGCGTGCCTCGCAGGCTGATGCCTGTCGAGCTTTAGCGGGCAGGGCCCGTCGCCCCGTGGACCAAGCGCCGACGCGCTCAGCGGCCGCGACGCAGCAGACCGCCCACAGCGGCGATCCCGCCACCGAGGACGAAGCCCACGACCGCTGCGGTGATCACCACCTCGCGCTGATGGGCGCGGATGTGTGCCCGCCAGTCGGCGAGCGCAGTCACCTCGCCGCGCAGGTGCGCCAGCGACGCGCCAAGCTCGGCGCGGTTGGCCTCTATCGACGCGCGAATCTCCTCGGGCGAGCGCTGGGCCATCACTGTCCCCCGGATGAGCTGGTGCTGGAGGTGACCGTCGTGCGGATCTTGCGTGCCTCGTCGATGGCCATCTGCGGGGTCGGCGGTGTGGCTTTGCGCAGCGCCCGGTAGGCCAAGAATCCGGCCAGCGCGCCCACCAGGAGCAGAATGATGGCCAGCGCGAAGAAGCCCCAGAAGAAGGTCAGGGAGTTGCCCGGCAGTACGTAGAACAGCAGCCAGGCCACCCCGTGCAGGGCGAACATCAGCGCCAGCAGCACGAAGACGCCGGCGGCCGCCGCCACCGCCGCTCCCCGAGCCAGCTTGGTGAGCTTGGCCGTGACCTCGGCCTTGGCCAGCTCGATCTCCTCGCGCACGAGCAGGCTCACGCGCCGCGACACGTCGTCGACCGTGGTCGCGAGGCGCTCGGACTGGCGGTCGCTCGGCTCAGCCAAGGCGCTTGATGATCATGGCCAGCAGCAGGCCACCGGCGAAGGCGCCAGCGGCGAGCTTCTCGGCGGGTTGCGCGGCGAGCGTGGCTTGCAGGTCAGTGGCGACAAGCCTGGACTGTGCGTCGGTCAGCGTCGACTGCAGGTCGGTGGCGGCAAGCCTGGATCGCGCGTCGGCGACCTTCGACTGAGCGTCAGCCAAGACCGACGCGACGCCTGCCTTGACGCCATCGGCGGAGGAGCTCACTCGGGTGGATCCTCGTCGAACACCCGCCGCCACACCAGCGTCGCCACCCGCTGGGTGGCGATCGTAGCCAGCGCGCCGAGTCCGGCCACGAGCCCAGCCCACATGAGGCGCTTGGTCAGGTCGTTGTCCACGACTGGCAGTCAATCAGATGAGGGGGTCGCGCGTCCACGCCGGGTGCGGCGACCCAAATGCACGGGTCAGCCGGCCGGGCGATCGCCCACCGGAGATCGGTCCAGTCCTCCGCACACGGCCTCGATCACCATGGACTTGGCTTCCTCGAAATGCTCCTCGCCGCTGGGCAGCAACCCGAAGATCCAGCCGGTGAGCACCTGCTCGATGGCGCCGTAGAAGGTCATGGCCGCGAACTGGCTGGAGATCTGCTGCTTGAAGGCGCCTTCGGCCTGAGCCTTGGTCACGATCGCGGCGATCCGCGCGTAGGCCTCACCGATGCGCGCGAGATGCGTCTGACCAAAGGAGTTGGCCGCGCGGGTGACCTCGACGATGATCACCTTCATCAGCTCCGGGTCGTGGCGGTAGCTGTCCACGATGAAGGCGGCGATCGCGTACAGCTTGTCGCGCGCGGCGATGTCCTGACGGTCAACGTCGGCGATGAGCTCGAGCATCACGTCCCAGCGCTCGAGGAACAGCGTGTCGAGCACCTCGTCCTTGGAAGCGAAGTAGTGGTAGACGAGTCCGTAGGCCACTCCCGCCTCGTCGGCTATGTCCGACACGCGGCAGGCGTGAAAGCCCTGGCGCGCAAAGACACGCACTGCCGCGTCGAGTATCGCTCGGCGCTTGTCACGGGCCGCGCGGCTGCGAGCGGTGCGCGCCTGCGGCGGACGTGCGCGCACGCTCACCGCCAACTCCGGGCGGCTGGCGACGCCACCGCAGGCTCCTGGACATCGCCATCCTCGGTGCCGATCCTCCCCTGATCGGCCCGCTGGACGGTCTGGGCGACCGGCCGCTCATAGACGTCGGGGCGGCGGTGGGCCAGCGCGGGGAACGAGCGCCTGATCGAGCTCTGGCTGGCAAGGTCCAGCTCGGCCAGCACATGTCCCTCGCGATCGGGGGACTGAGCCAGCACCACCCCCCAGGGGTCCACGATCAGCGAGCGTCCACCCGAGCGCATTCCGCCGGGATGGGAGCCGATCTGGTTGGCCGCGACCACGAAGGCCTGGTTCTCGACGGCACGGGCGCGCACCAGCGTGGCCCAGTGGTCGCGCGTGGTGGCCAGGGTGAAGGCCGCGGGCAGCGTCATCACACGCGCTCCCGCGGTGGCCATGGCGCGATAGAGCTCAGGAAAGCGCACGTCGTAGCAGACCGACAGCCCCAAGCTCACGCCGTCGGCGGCGCTCAACACCACGTCCTCCCCGGCCGTGGTCAACTCGGACTCCCGGTAGGTCGTGCCGTCGACATCGACGTCGAACATGTGGATCTTGCGATAGACGGCTCGGATCTCGCCCTCGCGGCCCACGTGCACGCAGGTGTTGGCCAGTCCCGCGTCGCCCTTCAGGCGCTCGACGATCGAGCCGGCCACCAGGTCCAGCGAAAGCTCCCGCGCAAGGCTGCGGGCCCAGCCGATCGCCGGTCCGTCCAGCGGCTCGGCCCCCTCACGCAGCTCCTCCGCAGTACCGATCACCGACCACTTCTCGGGCAGCACCACGAGGGTGGCGCCGTCTGCCGCCGCGGCTCGAGTCAGTCGGTCCGCGCGGTCCAGATTGGCCGCCCGGTCGCCCGTGGCGTTGAGCTGAACCGCCGCGGCTCTCATGATGGCACGTCCCCCATCCTCGACACGTTGACTGGTCAGTCAACTCGAGGGGGCAAGCATAGCGTCGGCGCTGCTCAGCGACGGCCGCGCGGCTGGCGCGCGAGCTCGGCCTGAAGCAGCTTGGAGTGCATGGCTCCGACGAGCTGGCGCAGCGGCTCGGCTCCGGCCTGGACGATCTGCACGGCGCGGTCGACCGGGACCTCGCCGGCCAGACGATCGAGCAGTGAGCGCACCTCCTCGGCTACCAGCGGCTCCAACGCCTCGCGGTAGCGCAGCGTGTCGTAGACCGTGAAGCCGAGCGCTTCGTCGTATCCGCCGGCTCGGAAGCGCACGATGGCCTCGATGATGCGCATGTCCTCCGGCCCGTATCCGGCGCGCGTGGGCGTGAGCACCTCGAGCTCGGCCAGGCGGTCGAGGGCGTTCTGGGGCAGGTCGAAGCGCTCGCGTACCGTGGCCACCGAGACGCGCGACCGGTCGACCGTGGTGACGGCGCTCTCGATGATCCTGTCCTCCAGCTCGATCAGCGCCCGCACCCGGGCGGGATCTGAAGCGAGCAGCTCGCGGATGAGGCGCAGGGGCATGAAGCGCTCCTCCTGCAGGCGCTTGATCAGGCGTATGCGCTCGACGAGCTCGGGTGGGTAGTAGGCCATGTTGCGCGATGTGCGCACGATGTCCTGTCCACCGTCGAGAAGGCCCTCGCGCAGGTAGTGCTTGATCGTTCCCGCGCTGACGCCGCAGCGCTCAGCCAGCTCTCCCATCTTCAGCAGGGACGCGCCGGAGTCGCTCCGAGCCACCGGCGCGGGTCGCGCCCGCGGCTTCTCCCGCCTGGAACCGGCCGTCACACTCAGGCCAGGAACGAGCCGGTGGGAGCGCCGCCCACACCGGCCACCGCTCCAGATTCGCCCAGGGCGACGATGTCCTGCGGCCCGTAGCCGAGCTCGCCCAGCACCTCGAGCGTGTGCTCTCCCAGCGCCGGCCCCGGGCGCCGGTGAGGATCGCCGGGCGTGCGCGCGAGCTTGACCGGCACGCCCAGCTGGCGGACCGGCTCCGGCACCCCGGGCTGCTGCACCTCCACCACCATCCCCCGTGCCCGCACTAGCTCGCTGTCCAGCGCCTCGTCGAGATCCATGACCGCCTCCAGGCAGCAGTCGTGCTGGGAGGCGAACGTCTGCCACTGCGCTCGCGTCCTGGCCCCGAAGATCTCCTGCACTTCGGAGTGCGCGGCGGAGCCCACGCGCTCGAACTGGCTCTCGATCAGGTCTTCGCGTCCCACCCCAGCACACCAGGTCGCCCAGAACTTGGGCTCGAGCGCCCCAAGGGTGACCCAGCCGTCGCTGCAGGCGTAGGGTCGGTAGCAGATGAGCGCACCGGCCAGCTCGCCGTCCCCTCGCCGAGGCACCTCACCGCCGGCGAAGTAGGAGCCCGCGACCATCGCCAGCCACGACAGCGCTCCGTCGGCCATGGAGATGTCGACATCCTGGCCCAGCCCCGACCCCGGCGTTCGGGACGGGCCACCTCCCCCGTCTCGCTCGCGCAGGGCGGCGAGGATGCCGATCGCGCCCATCAGCGCACCCCCGCCCAGGTCGGCGATCTGTGCGGCCGACGGCACGGGAGGTCCGTCGCGCTCGCCACTGAGCCCGAGCACGCCCACCAGCCCCAGGTAGTTCACGTCGTGACCGGCCCGGTCGCGGTAGGGGCCGTCCTGTCCGTATCCGGTGATCGAGCAGATGACCAGCCCGGGGTTGGCCGCGCGCAGACGCTGGGGACCGACGCCCAGGCGCTCCAGCACCCCGGGTCGAAACGATTCGAGCAGGACGTCGTGCTCGGCGGCCAAGCGCAGCAGCACCTCGCGCCCGCGCTCCTGCTTGAGGTCGAGGCGTATCGAGCGCTTGTTGCGGTTCAGGGACAGGAAGAGGGCCGACGCGGCACTGGGCTCGGCGCCCTCGTAGCGAGGTGTGGCCCAGCGCACGTAGTCGCCCAGTCCGGTGTCCTCGACCTTGAGCACGTCCGCGCCGAGGTCGGCCAGCAGCAGCGAGCAGAAGCCTCCCGGCAGAAGCCGCGAGAGGTCCAGGACGCGTATGCCCTCCAGGGGTGGGCTCACGGGCGTACCTCCGCGCGCGGCACGGGCAGGCCCAGCATGCGACGCGCCTCCACGACAGTGGCCGGACGACGTCCGACGTCCTCGCACAGCCCACGGGCCTTGGCGATCAGCTCCCCGTTGGAGCGGGCCATGGTGCCGTCGGACAGGTAGAAGTTGTCCTCCAGACCGGCGCGCACCGACCCTCCGAGGGTCAGCGCAGCCGCGATCAGCAGCCACTGGGCACGGGATATGCCGATCACCGCCCAGTGGGTCCCCTCCGGCACGTTGTCGGCCATGAGGGCCAGGTTGCGCGCGCTGGGCGGTATGCCGCCCATGACCCCCATGACCAGGTCAACGTGCAGGGGGGCCGCGAGCACCCCCATGTCGATCAGCGGCGCCAGGGAGCCGACGTGCCCCACGTCGAAGCACTCGTGCTCGGGTCGTATGCCCAGCTCGTTCATCGCCGCGAGCAGCTCGATGATCTCGCCGAACGGGTTGGCGAACACGGTCTCGAACACGAAGTCGCGACGCTTGGCCGAGTACTTGGCGTAGTTCATGGAGCCCATGTTCAGCGCCGCCACCTCAGGGCGACAGGCGCTCAGATAGGCGACGCGCCGCGCCACCGAGACGCCCAACGCACCGGTCGAGTAGTTGATGATGGCTGCGTCGGCCACCTCGGCCCGGATGGCCTCGGTAATGGCGGCAAAGTCGTGTGTCTCGTGGCTCGGCGTGCCGTCGGGGGCACGGGCGTGGATGTGGATCATGACCGCGCCCTCGTCCACCGCCCGGCGGGCCTCGGCGCCGTACTCGGCCGGCGTGTAGGGGATCGCCGGGCACTGATCGCGGTTGGCCAGCGAGCCCGAGATCGAGCAGGTGATCACGACGGGATCGTCGATGCTCACGAGAGCTCTCGTGCTCGCGCGTCGCTGCGCGGCGTCATACCGGGACCACGGCGCTGCGGCGGAAGGGCCGCTCCACCCGCTTGCCCGCGGCCATCTCCAGCGCCCGGCAGATGACCGGACGGGTCTCGCGCGGATCGATCACGTCATCGATCATGTCGTTGCCCGCCGCGATGTAGACGTCGATGATCTTGCGGTACTCGTCGATCAGCTCACGGCGGCGGGCCGCGGGGTCCGCCGCCGCCTCGACCTCACGGCGGAAGATGATCTCCACGGCGCCCTCGGCGCCCATGACGCTGATCTCGGCGGTCGGCCAGGCGACGATGAGGTCCGGCTCATAGGCGCGTCCGCACATGACGTAGTAGCCGGCCCCGTAGGCCTTGCGGGTGATCACCGTGACCTTGGGCACCGTCGCGTTGGCCACCGCATGCAGCATCTTGGCTCCGTGACGGATGATGCCGGCCTGCTCGACCTTGGTGCCGACCATGAAGCCGGGGACGTCCATCAGGAACACGAGCGGGATGGCGTAGGCGTTGCACAGATTGACAAACCGGGCCGCCTTGTCGGCTGAGTCGTTGTCCAGGATCCCCCCCAGGTGACGAGGCTGATTGGCCACGATGCCGGCCGGACGACCGCCGAAGCGCGCCAGGCAGGTGATCAGCGTGCGCGCCCAGCCGGGCTTGAGGTCCATCCACTCGCCGTCGTCGACGATGCGGGCGATGACCTCGTACATGTCGTAGGGCTTGCGGTTGGACTCGGGCAGCACGTCCAGCAGCTGCTCGTCGCAGCGATCGATGGGATCGCTGCCATCGCGCACCGGCGGCGGTTGCTCGCAGCTCTGGGGCATGAAGGACAGGTAGCGCTTGATCGCATCGATGCACTCCTCGTCGCTGTCGACCTCCAGGTCTCCGACGCCCGAGCGACGGCAGTGCACACGCGAGCCGCCGAGCTCCTCCTGGGTCACGTCCTCCCCGATCGCCGCGCGCACGAGGTGCGGGCCGGCCAGGGCCATCGAGCCGCGGCCCCTGACCATGGGCACGAAGTCGGCCAGGCCCGGTATGTAGGCGGTCCCGGCGGCGCAGGGGCCCATGAGCGCGGCGATCTGGGGGACGACGCCGCTGGAGATCACCTCCTCGCGAAAGAGGTGACCCGAGCCGGCGAAGAGCGACCCGACGGCCTCCTGGATACGTGCACCGGCTGAGTCCAGCAACCAGATGAACGGGATGCGCTTGCTCAAGGCCAGCTCGCGCAAGCGCGTGACCTTCAGCTCGCCGGTCATGCCCATGGAGCCGGCCATCACCGTGAAGTCGTAGGCGCACACCGCCGCCAGGCGCCCGTCGATCATGCCGTAGCCAGTGACAACGCCGTCCGCCGGAGCGTCGCGGCCCTCCATCGCGCGCTGAGAGAAATGCGGACGTCCATGCATTCCCAGCTCCACGAACGTGCCCGCGTCGATCAGCAGCTCCAGTCGCTCACGCGCGGTCAGCTTGCCCGCCTCATGCTGTCGCTCTACACGCTGCTGCCCCCCTCCCAGGCGTACATGCGCGCGCCGCTCTTGCAGCTCGTCGACGAGCGGGCGCAGGATCGAGGTGAAGGGGGTCTCGGCGGCGATGACTAAAAGGAGGAGTGACCGAAAACGGCCGACGGGCCAGGCACTGCAACCGTTGCGCCGCCGTCGGTCACAGCGGCCGAGCTCAGAGCGATAGGTGATCAGTGGGAAGTGTCACTGCCCACTCTGTCATGCCTGGGCCACGCCCGTCAAGCCGAGTCCACAACGCCGTTCAGCGGCCCGTCCAGCGCGGCTCGCGCTTCTCGAAGAAGGCGCTGACACCCTCGACGAGGTCCTGCGTGGAGAGGGCGATGGTCAGCTGCGAGCGCAGGAACTCCAGCGCCTCCACGAGCGCCATGTCCTGGTGGGCGAACATCGCGTCCTTGCCCATGCGCATGAGCAGCGGCGACTTGGCGGCGAGCTTGCCCGCCCACTCGGCCACCGCCTCATCGAAGCGATCGACGGCCACCACGCGGTTGACGATGCCTGCCGCCAGCGCCTCCTGCGCGCTGATGCGCTCACCGAGCAGCAGCAGCTCGCTGGCCTTCTTGCGCGGTACGTTGCGGTAGATCAGCGCCATGATCATGAACGGGAAGAGCCCCACGTTGATCTCGGGCGTCCCGAAGGTGGCCTGCTCGCTGGCCACCACCAGGTCGCAGGCGAGCGCCACGCCCAGCGCTCCGGCCAGCACGTGCCCGCGGGCCGCGCACAGGGTCGGCTTGCCCAGCTCGCCGATGAGACGAAACAGGGTCACGAAGCGCTCGGAGGAGGCGTGCTTGTGCACGAGCGGCACATCGCCGGCGAAGCCGCCCAGATCGCCCCCGGCGGAGAACACGCGCTCGTGTGCGGAGGCCAGCACCACACAGCGCACGCGCTCTTCGCTTCGCGCGCGCCGCAGCGCCTCGATCAGTCCGTCCAGCAGCTCGGGGCTGAGGGCGTTGCGCTTGTCGGGCTCGTTCAGGGTGACCGTGGCCACCCCCGCTTCGCTCACGTCGTAGAGCACGCTGTCGTCGGGCATCTGAGATCCCTTGCTCGTCAAAGGCCTTCGCGGGCACGGCGACTCTATTGCCCGCGGCCCGCCGCGCCGTGCCGCGCCGCGTCGCGTGTTGCGGCGGGCTCTCCGCCACGGCCACTCCGCACCGCGGGCCACTGAACAGAAAGTGGACAGTCCTACTTTTCACTATGCCTGTCCGTTACCGTCATGGCAGGCGTCGGGCGAGCGCTGAGGCACGCCCAGCGCGGAGTCGTCGCGTCCGACAAGGAGATTCAAGCCATGGCCATCGCCCAGAGCGTCCTCAAGCCCGATCACCAGAGCAAGCGTCGACACTTCATCTTCGGCGACGAGCACGAGCAGCTGCGCGAGTCCATCCGCGCCTTTGCCACCCGCGAGCTTGCTCCGCACGCCGAGGAGTGGGAGGAGACGACGTTTCCCGACTGGGTGTTCTCGCGCATGGGCGAGCTGGGCTTCCTCGGGCTGGACAAGCCCGAGGCCTACGGGGGACAGGGGGGCGACTACTACACCGCGCTCGTCCTGGCCGAGGAGATCGTCCACGCGCGCTCGGGCGGACTGGCCATGGGGGTGGCCGTGCACACCGACATGGCCATGCCACCGATCCTGGCCTTCGGCTCGGAAGAGCAGAAGCGCCAGTGGGTGGTTCCGGCCATCCGTGGCGAGAAGATCCTGTGCCTGGGCATAACCGAGCCCGACGCCGGCTCGGACGTCTCGGCCATCAAGACGCGAGCGGTGCGCGATGGCGAGGACTGGGTCATCAACGGCTCAAAGACCTACATCACCAACGGCCATCGAGCCGACGCGATCGTCCTGGTGACCAAGACCGATCCCGACGCGGGTCACGACGGCTTCACCCTGTTCGTGGTGGGAATGGACGTGCCCGGCGTCATCCGCGAGAAGCGCCTGGCCAAGCTCGGCATGCACGCCTCGGACACCGCCCTGCTCGCTTTCTCAGACGTGCGCGTGGGCCCCGAGGCGCTGCTCGGCCAGGAGGGCAAGGGCTTCTACCACATCATGTGGGAGCTGCAGGGCGAGCGACTCATCGGGGCCGCGGGCTCGGTGGCCGGCGCACAGCGGGTCTTCGACCAGACGCTCACCTACGCCCAGGAGCGCAAGGCCTTCGGGCGATCGATCGCCAAGTTCCAGGTCACCCGGCACAAGTTCGCCGAGATGGCCACCAAGATCGAGACCGCGCGCCAGATGGTCTACATGACCGCCTGGCGCTTCGTCAACGGTGAGTACCCGGTGCGTGAGATCTCGATGGCCAAGCTCTACGCCTCGCGCATTGCGGTCGAGGTGGCCGACGAGTGCATCCAGATCCACGGTGGCGCGGGCTACATGCGCGAGTACGCCGTGGAGCGGGTGTGGCGCGACCTGCGCCTCAACCGGATCGGAGCCGGCACCGACGAGGTGATGCTCGAGGTGATCGGGCGCTCCTATGGCCTGTAGGCGGTGACCGCCGGCGCCACCTCGGCGCGTCCCGCGCCGCCCTTCTCAGAGCAGCACGAGCGCTTCCGGGTGGACGTGCGCAGGTTCGTGGGCCAGCACCTGCATCCCCACGCCGGCGAGTGGGAGCGTGCCCGCAGCTTCCCCGACGAGGTGTTCGCCACGCTGGCCGCCCAGGGTCTTTTGGGCCTGAAGTACCCAGAGCGCTACGGCGGAGGCCCGGCGCGCGGAGAGGCCTACTGCGTGGATGGGCATCTGGCCGACGCCGTCCTCAGCGAGGAGCTGGCGCGCTGCGGCTCGGGGGGCGTGGCGGCCGGCATCGGAGCGCACATCGGCATTGCCACGCCGCCGCTGTGGACCTTCGGCAGCGAACCTCAGAAGCAGGCCTACCTGGCCCCCGCGGTGCGCGGCGAGAGGATCGCCGCCCTGGCCATCACCGAGCCCGACGCCGGCTCGGACGTGGCCGCCCTGCGCACGCGCGCCGAGCGCGTCGACGGCGGCTGGCTGGTCAACGGATCGAAGATGTTCATCACCAATGGCGTACGGGCTGACTTCCTGGTCTGCGCCGTGCGCACGGCAACCGGGGGCGGCCATCACGGGATCTCCTTTCTGATCATCGACCGAGGGGAGGGCGTGCACGCCACGGCCATCGAAAAGCTCGGCTGGCATGCCTCCGACACCGCCCTGATCGCGCTGGACGACGTGTTCGTAGCGGAGGAGAACCTGCTCGGTCGACTGGACGAGGGCTTTCGTTTGATCATGGCCAACTTCCAGTGGGAGCGTCTGCTCATGGCCCTGGGCGCGGTGGGAGCCATGAAGGCGGGCCTGGAGCGCACGCTGCCGGTGGCCCGTGACCTCCTTGCCCGCCACCCCGAGGACCAGGCCCTGCGCCACACCATGGCCGAGCTCGCCGTCGCCGCGCAGGCAGGACGGGACCTCACCTACCACGCCCTGCACCTGTTCTGCGACGGTCAGGATGCCATTCGCGAGGTGACCATGGCCAAGCTGGCCACGCAACGCTCGTGTCACAGCCTGCTGGACGCGTGCCTGCAGGTGCATTACGACGCCGCCCGACCCGACGGCGAGCCGGCCGTGGCCGACATGGAGCGGGCCGTCCGCGACGCGCGCCTGGGTCCGATCGGCGGGGGAACCGACGAGATCATGCGCGAGATCCTCGGGCGGTCACTCGGATTGTGAGTGGATAGAGTGCGCGCCCCCCGGCTGCGGGCAGCCTGCCAGGCGCCTTTCAAGCCGGCAGCGCCCGCGGCGTCGGGCTGACCGCGGGCGCCCATGCGGCGCCGTGAACGAGACAAGGAGCGACGGGCATGGGAGTACTTGACGGCAGGTCGGCGATCGTCACCGGCTCGGCCCGGGGCATCGGGAGGGCCACGGCCGAGTTGCTCTGCGCTCAGGGGGCACAGGTGCTGATCAACGACCTCGACGGCGACATCGCCGAGCAGGCCAGCACAGAGATCAGCGGCGAGACGGTGGTCTACGCGGGCGATCTCACCCGTCCGGGCGCACCGGACGAGCTGGTGGCCAAGGCGATCGACACCTTCGGGAAGATCGACATCATCGTCAACAATGCGGGCTACACGGTGGACGCTCCCGTGCACAAGATGTCCGATGAGCAGTTCCAGGCCATGCTCGATATCCACCTGGTGGCGCCCTTCCGCGTGATTCGCGCCGCGGCGCCGCACCTGCGCGAGCCGGCCAAGAAGGAGCGCGAAGAGGGCCGCGAGGTGTTTCGCAAGATCGTCAACGTCTCGTCAATCTCGGGCACCATGGGCAACGCCGGGCAGGCCAACTACTCCTCCGCCAAAGCCGGCGTCACCGGCCTGACCAAGACGCTGGCCAAGGAGTGGGGCCAGTTCAAGATCAACGTCAACGCCGTGGCCTTCGGCTTCATCGAGACGCGCCTGACCGCCGCCAAGCAGGATGACAACGTCATGGAGATCGGCGGCTCGACGGTGCAGTTGGGGATCCCCGAGCAGCTGCGTCAGATGGCCTCGATGCTGATCCCCCTCGGTCGCCCCGGTACCCCCGCGGAGGCCGCCGGCGGCGTCTTCTTCCTGTGCTCGCCGTGGAGCAACTACGTGCACGGTCAGGTGCTGAACATCACCGGTGGCCAGTTCACCGGCATGACCAGCTGAGGTCTCTTGCGCTGGAGGCTTGACGGGTCTTCAGCGCGCTCAGACCCTGAGACCGCGCAGGTCCAGCTGCCCTCCCGAGAAGTAGGCCCCGGCGGGCGAGCTCAGCAGGGCGATGAGCTCGCCGACCTCGTGGGCATCCGTGTGCTCTCCGGGGGCAATGGCCATCAGCGTGATCGAATGGCGCGCCCACTCGATCGACAGAGTTCGGGCGACGTTCTCCAGCGCCGCACGCACGGCCTCGGCCCACGGCGTCTCATCCGGAGCGGGCGCCACGAGGACTACCCTCCCACCCCGGTCCTGCTCGATCCAGGCGGCGGTGGCCACGGCACGCAGCGCGTTCCAGCAGGCGTCGGCGCAGTGCCGAACGGCCGACGCGCCGGGCTGCGGGCCCGCCGCGTAGAGCGCCTGACCGTCGCACACGAGCACGTCGACGGCCCCGTCGCCGAGCAGCCGCTCGGCTCGCTGCCGGGTCGTCGCCTCGTCCGCGCCATCGCCGGGCAGGGACCCCACGCGTGCTCCGAGCTGCGCGCAGATCGCCCCGACCGCCGACCCGAACCGCGCGGGATCGAGCTGGCCATCGTGCTGCACCGCTGACCGCACTGGAACTGTGCCATCGCCCGGCCCGCGCGCGACGATCACTCCCACGCCCGACAACAGGCCCGGTCGCAGGAGGTTCGAGCCGGACATGACGGCCGGCGAGCCTACCGGGCGCCCTGCCCTGGCGCCGCAACAGCTCGAAGGGCCCATCCGGACTGATAGCTTCGGCGCACGCTGCACTACGCGCACCACGTGCGCAATCACGCTGCGCGTCCGGCGCAGCTGGGATAGCGGGTAGCGCAGCGATGGGTGCGTCGGGCGTCCCGCGCCCGACGCACCGCGTGCGGTCCTCGCGCCGGTTCAGGAGGTGACTGCGCTCTTGGTCGGGCGCTGCTCGGCGCGGCGCTGGGCGCGGATGCGCCCGAGCATCCCCCGGCGTCCATACCGCTCGAGGCCGGCGTAGAGCCCCTTGATGCCCTCCAAGATCTCGTCGGCCACAGCCTGCTGCTCGGCTTGGCCGGCTTCGGGCAAGCGCTCAAAGCGGATGGCGTCGCCGTACTGGACCGTGACCTTCGGAAACTGCAGGCGCTTCCAATTGCGGATGCGCGAAGAGCCGTGAATGGCCACCGGAACCACGGGCACCCCCGTGGCGAGCGCCAGGCGCCCGATGCCACGCTTGGCCTGCGCGGCGAGCTGCCCGGTGCGCGAGCGACCGCCCTCGCAGTACATGGCCACCACTCCCCCGCGCGCGAGGATCGACTCGGCCGTGATGAAGGCCTCCTCGTCGCGTGCGCCGCGGCGCACGGGAAATACGCCTCCGTGGGTGTAGATGAACTGCGCTGGCGGCTTGAAGAGCTGCGACTTGGCCATGAAGCGGATCTTGCGTCGTATGTAGGCGCCGATCAGAAAGTGGTCCATGAACGAGAAGTGGTTGGGCGCGAGGATCACCGCGCCATTGCCTGGCACCTTCTCCGAAGAGATGGAGCGGGTACGAAAGAAGGTGTAGGCGTACAGCGAGGTCACCAGGCGCGTGAGCTCATACGCCCAGTCAGGGTCGCGCGTCCGCGAGCGCACGTGGAAGCGATCGAAGTGCTCCGGGGGCCGTGGATCGGCGTAGACCTGCTCTCGCATGGAGACCAGTTCGCCTGCGCTCGACCGCTCCGCCTCTCCCACGCCACGAAGATTACCCGCCGCCGCCACCTGCGGGCTCCATGCGCAGCAGGCAACCTACCCCTCCGGGCCCTCCGAGCAATAGTCTTGGGCCACGACCACAGGGTAGGACCCACGAGACGGTGGTCGACCTAGCGGGGGAACCTTTTGGAAAAGGAGAGCATCGGGATGAGTCTGATCAACACAACCGGCCTCCCGTTCGGGAAGCGCCTGGTGGTCCCGGGCAGCGCCCTGACGGCTGCAGCCGCGATGGCTCTGGCCCTCGGTGCGCCCGCCCTGGCCTCCGGCACCGGAGCGCCTCGCAGCTTCTCGGGCAAGGGGCCAAACGGGCTGGCGGTCAGCCTGAGCCGACCCTACGCTTCCACCCGCAACCACCGCCATCCGGTCGCCGTCCGCCACTTCCGCTATCAGATCAATCTGCGCTGCTCGGACGGAACCACCTTCGCCGACAAGCGCTTCGCCGACGACGTGAAGATCAAGCACGGAGGCCATTTCCACAGCCGCTTCCGCTCCGACAGCGGGGCCACGGTGACCCGGGTCACCGGCCGCATCGTGCGCCGTAGGGCGCGCGGGACGCTGAGCATCGTCGAGCACTACTCTGACACCCCCAACGCGCAGGGCAACTTCCCTCTGGACCCCAAGGGCACGGTCACCTGCTCGAGCGGCACCGTGCACTGGACGGCCCGCGCCCGGTAGCTCCCCGCGGCATCCAAGCGGTCGGGCGCGGGCTCTATGGTTTGCGCTCGCGCACCCGACCGCGCCAGAGGAGGCGAGCTTGCCCGACGTCGAGGCACACATCACCGGCACCGTGTGGAAGATCGAGTGCGCGGTGGGCGACGACATAGCGGAGGGCGACACCGTGGCCGTCCTGGAGTCCATGAAGATGGAGATGCCGGTCGAGGCCGAGGACGGTGGCCGCGTCGCGGAGATTCTGTGCGAGGAGGGCCAGGCCGTCAGCGAGGGCGACACGCTGGTGGTCCTCGACTGACCCCGGGCGAATCCATTCCGCGCGAGCTGGCCGACGGCAAGCTCCTGCTCGACGAGCCGGCGCCCGGCGTGGCGCGTCTGACCATCTCCAATCCCGCCAAGCGCAATGCGCTCGATCACCCGATCCTCGACGCCATGGTCGTCGCCCTGGATGGCCTGGACGCGCGCTGCGTGGTCCTCACCGGCGCCAACGACATGTTCTCGGCCGGCTATGACATCGAGGCGATTTCCGACGCCGAGTTCGAGCAGCGCGCCGAGCGCCTGGTGGCCCACCCGTTCACCGAGTCCATCGACGCGTTGCAGGCTTATCCCTATCCCACCGTCGCGGCCCTGAGCGGACACACGATCGGCGGGGGCCTCGAGCTCGCGCTGGCCTGCGACCTGCGTGTGTGCGCCGCGAACATCCGCCTGGGCATGCCCCCGGCCAAGCTGGGCCTGGTGTACTCGCACACGGGACTGCAGCGCTTCCTCGACGCGATCGGGGCACCCCGCACCCGTGAGCTGTTCCTGCTGGGCCGCCACGTGGACGCCCAGACCGCGCTCGGCTGGGGACTGGTCAACCAGATGGTGCCCGCGCAAGATCTGGCGGCCGACGCGCTCGCCATGGCACGAGAGCTGGCCGGACATGCGCCCCGGGCTCAGCGGGGCAACAAGCGCGCGATCGGCGCACTGCTCGCGGCGCGCGGCGCTCTGGACCCGGGGCTCAGCGAGGAGCTGCTGGCCCTGCGGCGTGACTCGTTCGCATCTCAGGACATGCTTGAGGGCATGCGGGCCTTCGCCGAGAAGCGACCGCCGCGCTGGCGGGATCGCTAGCCGCGAGGCCGGCCCGGCAGCCGTACGGGCTCTACGCCGGCGCCACCCGCCGCCAGCACGTCCGCCGGGGGCCATAACGTGGCCTTTTTCAGAATCTTGGACTGGAGGTCGCGTCGCATGCCACCGTTGATCACCCCTGAGGAGGCGCTGCGACTCGGTGAGATCACCGACCACGCCGAGATCGAGGAGCTCGTTGAGCGGTCGTGGCAGGCGCGCCAGGAGCGCTTCGGTGACTCGACCGACCTCTGCTCGCTGGTCAACGCCAAGTCGGGGGGCTGCGCCGAGGACTGTGGCTTCTGTGCGCAGTCGCGCTTTGCCGAGGCTGACACTCCGATGCACGCCATGATGGAACCGGAGCAGATCCTCGAGCACGCGCGTGCCGCGGAGGCGGCCGGCGCCCACCGGTTCTGCATGGTCACCCAGGGACAGGGCTTGTCCAAGCGCGACTTCGACAAGGTCCTGCAGGGGGCCAGGCTGGTCGCCGAGCACACCAACCTCAAGCGCTGTGCCTCGGTGGGGCACATGTCCTCCGACCGCGCCCAGGCCCTGAGCGAGGCGGGCATCCAGCGGGTGCACCACAACGTGGAGACCGCTTCCAGCTACTACGACGAGGTCTCGACCACTGTGCGCTACGAGGGTCGCCTGCGCACGATCAGGGCCGTACGCGAGGCGGGGCTGGAGACGTGTGTGGGCGGCATCCTCAATCTCGGGGAGTCGCGCGCGCAGCGCGTCGAGATGGCCTTCGAGCTGGCGGCCATAGACCCGACCAGCGTGCCCATCAATCTGCTCAATCCCCGACCGGGAACCAAGTTCGGCGACCGCGAGCACATGGACCCCTGGGAGGCGGTCAAGTGGATCGCCATCTTCCGTCTGATCCTCCCGGGAGCGCTCTTTCGCCTGTGCGGCGGACGGGTGGAGAATCTGGGAGAGCTCCAGCAGCTGGCGGTCAAGGCAGGCCTCAACGGAGTGATGATGGGCAACTTCCTCACCACCTTGGGCAGCGCGCCCGAGGCGGACCGGGCCCTGTTTTCCGAGCTCGGGCTCAACGTCGCACCCCAGGACGACAACGGCGCGAATCCGCGCCCGGACAACCGGTCCGGCTGGCTTGAGGGCGAGACACCCGACCTGGTCGCCGAGCACCTCCAGTCCGACACACCGCCGCAGAGCGGGCTGCAGGTCCGACTGTGGAACCCCGCCACGCAGCTGCGCTTCCAGGCCAAGCGCAGTCCACCACCGCGCCCCGACGGTGCGCTCGGGCGCGCGTCCGGCGACCGCGGGGTGAGCACGCGGCTGAGCGGGTGACAGATCTCGACCAGCGATTGTCTGAGCTCGAGCGCTCGGGTCTGGATCGACGTCTGCGACTCGTCGACGGGGCTCAGGGCGCGCACGTGCTCTTGGACGGCGAGCCGGTGCTCCTGCTGTGCTCGAACAACTATCTGGGGCTGGCCGAGGATCGCCGCGTCCGGGAGGCGGCCGCCGACGCGGCGCTGCGCTGGGGGGCGGGAGCGGGCGCGTCCCGGCTGGTGTCGGGGACCATGACCGTCCATCGGCGCCTCGAACAGAGACTGGCGGCGTTCGAGCGCACGGAGGCGTGTGTTCTGTTCGGCTCGGGATACCTGGCCAACCAGGGTGTGCTCGGAGCCCTGGCCGGACCGGGCGACGTCATCTACTCAGACCGGCTGAACCACGCTTCGATCGTGGACGGCTGTCGCCTGTCCCGAGCGCGCACCTTCGTCTATGAGCACTGCGACTGCGACCACCTCTCGTGGGCCCTGGAACGCGGTCGCCCGGAGGGCGCCGGCGCGGTGATCGTGACCGACTCGGTCTTCTCCATGGACGGTGACGACGCACCGCTGGCCGAGCTGGCCGAGCTCGCCGAGCGCCACGACGCGCGACTGGTGGTCGATGAGGCTCACGCGACCGGGGCGCGGGGACCGGGAGGACGGGGGGCGGTGGCCGATGCGGGCCTGGAGGACGTGGTCGACGTGGTGGTCGGCACCCTGGGCAAGGCCCTGGGCTCCTACGGCGCCTATGCCTGTGCCGACCGCAGCACGGTCCGCTACCTGATCAATCGGGCGCGGCCGCTGATCTTCTCGACCGCCCCGCCGCCTCCGGCCGCCGCGGGAGCCCTGGCCGCCCTGGAGGTCCTCGAGTCCGAGCCTGCGCTCCCGCGCCGGCTGCTGGCCAACGCGGCCGTGCTGCGCACCGCGCTGACCGGCGAGGGGTGGACGAACCTGCCCCCGGACACGCACATCCTGCCCCTGATCGCGGGGGACGCCGCGGATGCCGTGCGACTCTGCGAACGCGCTCTGGATGGAGGGATCTTCGCCCAGGCCATCCGGCCCCCCACCGTGCCCGAGGGCACCTCGCGTCTACGCCTGACCGTGATGGCCACCCACACGGCCTCCGAGCTGCGAGCCGCGGCGCGGACGCTCGCAGGAGTCGCACGCGAGCTGGGCGTGCTCGCACCGACCGCCGGCCGCGAGGCGTCGCCAGCCGAGCCCCCTGCGACAGCCGCACCGCAGCGGACCGCCATCACCGCGTAGCGCGTGTACGGCTGCCTGGTCACCGCCACCGACACGGGGGTGGGTAAGACGATCCTCAGCGCGGCGCTCACCGCCGCGTTGCACGCGGCTGGGGAGCCGGTGCAGGCCTACAAGCCGGTGGTCACCGGCCTCGACGAAGACCCGCGGCCGTGGCCCGCCGACCACGAGTTGCTCGCCCGCGTGGCCGCCATCGCGCCGGAGCAGGTTGCGCCCGAGCGCTTCGGGCCGGCGGTGGCCCCGCATCTCGCCGCCGCGCGGGAGGGACGCACCCTGGATCCCGCCCGGATGGTGCAGCGCGCCCGGGACGCCGGTCGACGCGGTCCCCTGGTGGTCGAGGGGGTGGGTGGTCTGCTGGCGCCCCTCACCGAGCGGTGGAGCGTGCGCGATCTCGCCATGGCCCTCGGGCTTCCCGTGGTCATCGCCGCGCGCCCCGGCCTGGGGACCATCAACCACACGCTGCTCACGCTGGAGGCGGCGCGCGCCGGATCGCTGGACGTACGCGCCGTGGTCATGACCCCCTGGCCGGGCGAGCCGGACGACATGCAGCTGTCCAACCGCCAGACGATCGCGCGCCTGGGGGCGGTGCCGGTCGAGGGCCTGGAGCGGGTGCACGCACCCGAGCCGGCGCTGCTGGCCCGAGCGGCCCGGCGACTGCCCTACGGGGACTGGCTGGGACCGGCGCTGGGGACCCTTCAGCCTGCTGGCCCACCCGCTACGCCGTTCTGACCGCGACGGGCTCTAGCGTGGGCATCGTGAGCACCTCCGAGCTGGCCGCGAGCGACCGCCGTGTGCTCTGGCACCCCTTCACGCAGCACGGTGCGTGGGAGCTCGAGCCGCCGCTGGTCATCGAGCGGGCCCGCGGGACCACGCTCTATGACACCGACGGGCGCGCCTACATCGACGGCGTCTCCTCGCTGTGGTGCAACGTGCACGGACATGCCCATCCGCACATCGACGCGGCGGTGCGCGACCAGCTGGAGCGCATGGCCCACTCGACCATGCTCGGGCTCACCCACCCGCCGGCGATCAGGCTGGCCGAGCGGCTGCTGGAGCTGGCGCCCGAGGGGCTGACGCGCGTGTTCTACTCGGACAGCGGGTCTACGGCGGTGGAGGTCGCCCTGAAGATGGCCTATCAGTGGTGGGCCCAAAGCGAAGGGGCCAAGGGGACCTCGCGGCGTACGACCTTCATCCGCCTGCGCCACGCCTATCACGGGGACACCATCGGATCGGTCTCGCTGGGAGGCATCGACCTGTTTCACGCCTGCTACGCACCGCTGCTGTTTGACAGTCTGGAGGCGGAGCCCGGCGATGCGGCGGACATGCGCAGGCTGCTCGCCGAGCACGGCGAGCGCGTGTGCGCGGTGGTCGTCGAGCCGCTGGTCCAGGGGGCGGCCGGCATCCTTGTGCACCCGCCGGGCTACCTGCGTAGCGTGCGAGAGCTGTGCGACTCATACGGCGTGCCCCTGATCTGCGATGAGGTCGCTACCGGCTTCGGGCGCACCGGGCGCATGTTCGCCTGCGAGCACGAGGACGTGCGACCCGACCTGATGTGCGTGGCCAAGGGGCTCACCGGGGGCTACCTGCCGCTGGCCGCCACCCTGACCAGCGAGCGCATCTTCGAGGGCTTTCTGGGGGAACCGCAGGAGCAGCGCACGTTCTTTCACGGGCACACCTACACCGGCAACCCGCTGGCCTGCGCCGCCGCGCTGGCCACCCTGGAGGTGTTCGCGCGCGAGCGCACGCTTGAGCGTCTGGCGCCCAAGATCGAGCTGCTGTCACGGTGGCTGGATGAGCTCGTGGCGCCGCTGGCCGCGGTGCAGGCCATACGGCACCGGGGCTTCATGTGCGGGATCGAGCTGCACGACCAGGCTCCAGGCGCGCAGACGGGTCACCGCGTAACCGTGGCGGCGCGCCGCCGCGGGGCCATCGTGCGCCCGCTGGGCGACGTGGTCGTTCTCATGCCCCCGCTGGCCATCTCTGAGGACGAGCTGCGACGGTTGGTGGAGATCACCGCCGAGGCGATCAACGAGGTCGCGAGGGCATCCCTGCCCGCCGCCGCCTAGGGCCCAGCCGCCGTCTTGGGCCAGGGGCCCCGAGGTGAGGGGGCCCTGGGTGCGGCCCCCGAGGCGCCCGCCTCTAGTCCTCGTAGGCGACGAAGTCGCGCTTGCGCGCTCCGCACACCGGACAGAACCAGGTGTCGGGGATGTGCTCGAAGGCGGTACCGGCCGGTATTCCCCCGTCCGGATCGCCCTCCTCGGGATCGTAGATGTAGCCGCACGACTCGCATATCCAGCGCTGAAGGGTCTCGGTGCTCATGGGTGCAAGCGTAGGCCATCGACAGCGGGCCCGCCGGCGCTAGGCTCAGACGGCCGATGGCCCATGATCGACCGGCACCCGGCGAGGAGCTCAACCGCGGCCCTGAGACGGCGCCGCGTCAGGCGGCGACCGTAATCCTGCTGCGCGGCGCCGATCGCTTGCTCGAGGTGTTGCTGGTCCAGCGCACCACGCGCGCGCGCTTCATGGGAGGAGCCTGGGTCTTTCCCGGCGGTGCGGTCGACCCGACCGAGGGCCACGGCGACGCCGCCCACCGAGCGGCGGCGGTGCGCGAGCTGGCCGAGGAGGCTCACGTCAGGCTCGCCGATCCTGCAGCGCTGATCAAGTTCTCACAGTGGATCACCCCCCCGCAGGTCAAGGTCCGTTTCGACACCCACTTCTTCCTGGCCGAGCTGCCCGAGGGCCAGCACCCGCGCGTGGACGGCCACGAATGCGTCGACCTGCTGTGGTCGACCCCGGCCGCGGCGCTAGCGGCTCAGCGGCGCGGCGAGCTGCTGCTCGTCTTTCCCACCATCAAGCACCTGGAGCAGCTCGACGCGTTCGCCAGCGCTCGGGCACTGCTCGATCACGCACGCGGCGGAGCGGTGACCCCCGTGGCGCCACAGGTCGTGGGCAGTGGTGAGACCGCGCGCGTGGTGCTGCCCGGTGAACCGGGCTATGAGCGGTCCCCGACCTAGCACACGCCCGCGCGGGCAGCGAGGGTTCCCGAGTCCCGCGCCGCGGTGACGGGTATGGCCATCGTGTGCCTAGCGCTTCCCGTGACCGGGCCCACCGGCGAGCTCGGCCGCTCGGTGGTCGGCGCCCTGGATCGCTCGCGCGAGGTCTCCCACATCCTGGGCATGGCCCGGCGACCCTTCGACCCCGCCGAACGCGGGTGGCGCAAGGTGTCCTACCGCCAGGGCGACGTGCTCGACGAGCAGGCCGTGAACGACCTGGTGGCCGAGGCCGATGTGGTGGTGCATCTGGCCTTCATCATCATGGGCAGCCCACAGGAGAGTCGTCGCGTGAACCTGCAGGGTTCCGAGCAGGTCTTCGCTGCCGCGGCTCGGGCGGGCGTGAAGCGCCTGGTCTACACCTCTTCGGTCGCCGCCTACGGCTTCCACGCCGACAACCCCAGCCGCTCACCGAGGACGTGCCCGCCCGCGGCACCGACGCGCACTACTACTCGGCGCAGAAGGCCGAGGTCGAGCAGCTCCTGCAACGGACGCTGGAGGGCGCCGACACGCAGGCCTACGTGCTGCGTCCGTGCATCGTCGCGGGGCCGGACGCCCCGCTGCTCATCGAGAACATGCCCTACACGCAGATGTCAGAGCGCCTGCCGGCGCCTGTGCTGCGCCTGCTCGAAGGCGTTCCGATCCTGCGCCCGGTGCTCCCCGACCCTGGTGTTCCCTTTCAGCTCGTACACCACGACGACGTCGCCGCCGCCGTGCGCGCCGCGGTACTGGGCCGCGGTGATGCGGGCGTCTACAACCTCGCGGGTCCGGGCGAGCTGACCATGGGCACCCTTGCCCAGGAGCTCGGCTGGTACTCGATACCGGTGCCCGAGCTGGCCGTCGACACCGTCGCAGAGATCGTCGGACGGCTGTCCTTCCTTCCCGCCCAGGCCCAGTGGGTGGCCGCCTTCCGCGAGCCGGTGATCATGGACACGCACCGCGCGCGACGGGGGCTGGGCTGGCGTCCGCGCCACGCCGCGCTGGCGACGCTGCGAGAGACGATCGCCGCACGCTCCGAGCGGTTCGTGCGCTGACCGATCGCTGCTGGAGCGCTACGAGGCCTCCGCGTCGATGACGTGCATCACCGCGTTGATGAGCGCCAGGTGGGTGAAGGCCTGAGGGAAGTTGCCCAGGTGGCGTCCACTTGAGGCCTCGAGCTCCTCGCCGTAGAGCTCCAGAGGTGAGGCGTAAGACAGCAGCCGCTCGCACAGATGGCGTGCCTGGCGCACCTCGCCGATCTCCGCCAGCGCGGACACCAGCCAGAACGAGCAGATCAAGAACGTTCCCTCCCGTCCGCTCTGACCGTCGTCGGTCTCCTCGGTGCGGTAGCGCAGGACCAGTCCGTGGTCGGTGAGCTCGTCGCGGATGGCCAGGATGGTGGCGCGCACCCGCTCGTCCTGGGGGGGTAGGAAGCGCACGAGCGGGATCAGCAGGTTCGAGGCGTCGAGCGCGTCGGTGTCGTAGTGCTGGCGAAACACGCCGCGCCCATCGACTCCCCGGTCGAGGATCTCGGCGGCGATCTCGTCGGCGCACGCCTGCCACGGTCCGGCAAGCTCGAGGTCGCCGTGGCGCTCGGCCAGGCGGGCGCCACGGTCCATGGCCACCCAGCACATGAGCTTGGACGAGACGTAGTGCTGCGGCGCCCCGCGCGCCTCCCAGATGCCCTGGTCGGGCTCACGCCAGACCCGGGCCGCCGCGTCGACCTGGTCGCGGAGCACCGGCCACAGCCGCTCGGGGATGTGGTCGCGCTGCTTGGCGTGCAGGTATACGGAGTCCAGCACCGCCCCGTAGACATCGTTCTGGCGCTGGTTGAAGGCTCCGTTGCCGACGCGCACCGGACGCGCGCCCTCGTAGCCGCGCAGGTTGTCTACGGTGCTCTCGGTCAGCTCCTTCTCGCCGCGGATGCCGTACATGATCTGCAGGGAGCCGTCCTCGTTGCGCTCGAGGTCGGCCACGAACTGCACGAAGTCGTCAGCCTCCCAGTCCAGCCCCAGGGCGTGCAGTCCCCACAGGGTGAAGGTGGCGTCACGCATCCAGCAGAAGCGGTAATCCCAGTTACGGCTCCCGCCGGGGGTCTCGGGCAGCGACGTGGTCGGCGCCGCCACCAGCGCGCCCGTGGGCATGAAGGTCAGCCCCTTCAGGGCCAGCGCAGAGCGCTGCAGGTGAAAGCGCCAGGGGTGGTCTGGGTAGGTGCCGTCCGCGAGCCACGAGCGCCAGAAGTGCGCCGTGCGGTGCAAGTGCGCCTCGGCCTGCTCGGCCGTGCGCGGGCCGCCGCGTTCCTCGGTCCAGGACAGGGCACAGAAGCGCTTCTCTCCTTCGGCCATCGTGTGTCGGGCACGGGCACGGTTGCCCTCGATCCCCATGCGCATGTCGCTGAGCAGGCGAAATGTCGTGGTGCCATCGCTGGCGTCCAGCGCGAGCTGGCTGCCGTCGACCGCGGTCCAGCGTGCTGGCTTGCGGCCGTAGTCGAGCATCGGCTCGCACACCATCTCGATCTGCACCTCCCCCTGTACGCACTCCACGCACCTCACCAGTAGGTGCTCGGCATCGGAGTCGGTCGGCGGCCGGGTGTGGCTGGAGCCCTCGGCGTTGTCGTGCCAGGGGCCGATGGTCAGCGCGTCGCGCACCAGCAGCCAGCCCTGCGGCGTCATCCACGTCGTCTCGATCGTGTTGGTCCCGGGCACGTAGCGCCGGCCGGCAGGCACATACACCCCGTAGGGACCGAGGCGAAACCCGCCGGCGCCTCGGTCGAGCATCGCGGCGAACACGCTCGGCGAGTCGAAGTGCGGCAGGCACATCCACTCCACCGTCCCGTCCGAGGCCACCAGTGCCCCGGTGTGGCAGTCCGACAAGAAGGCGTAGTCGGCGATGGGCGGAAACGGCGAGAAGTCAGGCGAGGCACTCGACCCCGTCCGGTTGGGAACGGCGAACTCTCCTGAGAGCGCGCCGTCGGATTGGGGTGCCGCGGGCCTGGACGCCATCTCGGTGGGCAACGGTAGCGAGGTATGGTGCCGTGCGTGTCAACGCCTACCGTGACCATGCACCCGCCCGACGCGCGCCTCCTCCAGGGGCGCCGCGCCCTGGTCACGGGCGGTGATTCGGGCATCGGTGAGGGCGTATGCCTCGAGCTAGCCGCCCACGGGGCGGCGGTGGCCATCAACTACCTGGGCGCCCCCGACCACGCTCGGGACATGGCGGCCGCGATCGAGGCGGCCGGTGGCCATGCGGTGGCCGTGCAGATGGACGTCTCCGACGAGCAGCAGGTTCAGCGCGCCTTCTCCGAGGCGCGCGAAGCTCTGGGCGGCATAGACCTGCTGGTGAACAACGCCGGACTCGAGCACCCCTACACGCTGCTCGACATGCCTCTGGCAGCGTGGCAGAAGGTCATCGACGTGAACCTGACGGGCGCCTTTCTGTGCGCCCGGGAGGCTGCGCGCACGATGCGCGACGCCGGTGCCCAGGGAGCCATCGTGAACATATCCAGCGTCCACGAGCAGATCGCCTGGGAGCGCTTCTCGCACTACTGCGCTTCCAAGGGCGGGATGAAGATGTTCGCGCAGTCGATCGCCAAGGAGCTCGCTCCCCTGGGCATCCGCGTGGTCAACGTCGCGCCCGGCGCGATCGCCACGCCAATCAACGCCGATGTCCTGGCCGACCCGCAGCAGAGCGGCCACGTCAAGGATGAGATTCCGCTCGGTCGGTGGGGGCACGTGCAGGACATCGCGCGGGCGGTGGCCTGGCTGTCCTGCGACCAGGCTTCCTACGTCACCGGCGCGACCTTGTTCATCGACGGTGGCATGACCCTGTACCCCCGCTTCGTCTAGCAGCCGGACGCGGAACCCCCAGCGTGCGCTGGTCAACCCGTAGTTCGTAACTTTCTCGGGGCGAGGCAGTTACAGTCCCCAGAGGGACAGTGCAAGCCTCAACCCTGCCAACCCCGCTCGCCCTTCCCCGCGTCTCCGCGTGCGCACCCCTGCTGCGCCTACGATCCGATGAGCAGCTGGTAGCCCTGTTCCGGGCGGGCTCGGAGGAGGCCTTCCGGACGATGCATGACCGCTACCGCGTCCGGCTGCTGGCCTACGCGCGTCACATGCTCGGCGGTTCGCGCCAGGACGCCGAGGACGCCCTGCAGGACGTGTTCGTGCGGGCCTACTCCTCGCTGCGAGCTACTGACCGACCGATCGTCCTGCGCGCCTGGCTGTACCGCGTCGCCCACAACCGCTGCATCGACCAACTGCGTCGGCCACGCTTGGACCCTGGGGACCTGATCGATGTCTCGCGCACGCCCCAGTCAGATCCGTGCGACCAGAGCGAGCGTCGCGAGCAGCTTCGCCGCCTGGTCAGCGACGTGGCGCGCCTGCCCGAGCAGCAGCGCTCGGCGCTGCTCATGCGTGAGCTTCAGGGCCTGAGCTACGAGGAGCTGGCCGACGCCCTGCAGGTCAGCGTAGCCGCGGTCAAGTCCCTGCTGGTCAGAGCCCGGGGCGGCCTGGTGGAAGCGGCTGTGGCTCGCGACGCGACGTGTGACTCGGTTCGCGGAGAGCTTGCCCTGGCCTGTGACCGGGGGCTGCGGGCCAGCGGCCTGGCGCGGCGACACATGCGTGACTGCGCCGACTGCCGCGACTACCGCGAGGAGCTGCGCGGCGTGCGCCGACAGATCGCCGCACTCACCCCGTTCGGCCCGTTGGGAATGCTCGGTCACCTGCTGGGGGTGGGCGGCTCGGCCACCGCGGCCTCCGGAGCTCCGGCGGCCCTGGGCGGCTCCGGGGCACTGATCACCGCCACCAAGGTGGCCCTCGTCGCCGCGGCGGCCGCGGTGACGGCCGGCTCGGCAATCGAGGTCACACACCATGGCGGCGCGGCCCGCTCGCTGTCCGGGCGAGCGAAGGCCTCCTCGGTCGAACCTCGCCCGGGAGCGCCCCTGCCAGCGCCAGTCTCCCAGCCGCTGGCTGAGCGCACCGTGTCCAGCACGCCCACTTCGCGCCGGGAGACGGCGGCAACTCGGTCCTCGACATCCGCGGGTGCCATAGCGCGACGCCACCGTCGTGGTACGGGCCTGAGCATGGGGCGGCAGGTCGGCATCGATCTCGGGCGTCCTGAAGATTCGCCACCGGCCGTCGCTTCCGACCCCGCACCCGCGTCGGCCCCGTCGAACTCCACCTCCCCTCCCCTGTCTACGCCACTCAGCGGCATAGTCGGCGCAGGCTCGGACTCGAGCAGCGCCTCCAGCACCTCGGCCGCGTCGGACATGAGTCCCTCCAGCTCAGGCCAGTCCCCCCTCTCCAGCTCGGCCGGCTCGGGCTCCGCGCCAGGCAGCAACCGGGCCTCCGGCGCTCCGCATGGTGGTCCCACCGCCACCACGTCGTCGGGCACGCCACCCCCCGCCAGCGGCTAGAGCGAAGGCGAGCGATGACGGGGTCGCTAGACCGACGGGTGGGCTGGCGGCAGCGGCCGCTGGGCATCGGCGGGCAACCGGCCCTCCCCGTCGAGCTTGTCCATGTGTGCCGCCAGGGTCACCGCGGCCGCCGGACGCAGCTCGGCGGGCACGTCCGGCCACGCGGCATCAAGCAGGTCATCCACCGAGCGACGGCCCCGTGCCAGCGCCTCGAGCAGGCAACGCTCGCGTTCCAGCCGGTGGGAGAGGTAGCCGTCGAGCTTGGCCAGTGGGTCCCATGCCGGTGGCCCATGCCCGGGACAGAGCACCTGCAGATCGCGTTCACGCAGGCGGCGCAACCCGTTCAGATATCCGGCGAGCGAACCTCGATCCGCACCGATGAAGACGCTACCCTCACCCAGTACGGCGTCACCGGTGAAGCACACCGGCCCCGCGAGCAGCGCCATGTGGTCGGGCGCGTGACCAGGAACGGCGAGTGCCTCCAGCGGGCCGATGCGCACGCCGTCCACGAGCGCGTGATCGGCCGGACCGCGCGCAGCGGCCACGGGTGCACCGAAGCGGTCACGCAGCGCCTGCACTCCCTCGCTGTGGTCGGCGTGATCATGGGTCAGGGCGATACCCCCCAGTCCGCCCAGTTCGTCGATCGCCCGCGCCAGCGCGTCCGTGTGCGCGGGCAGAGCGGGTCCCGGATCCACCACCCAGGTCGGGCCGCTACCGACCAGCCAGGTGTTGGTGCCCGACAGCGTCAGCGGTCCGGGATTGTCCGCGCGCAGGCGCACGACCCCGAGCGCAGCCAGCCGGGAGGCCTCCGGGCAGTGAGCTGGGGCAGGCACTGGACGCCGAGCCTAGCGACCGCTTAGAGCTTTCTCATGGCTCGCTTAGGCGCGCTTTTGATCATGCATGCACCATGCTGGTAGGGAGCGTGCAGCGTCTCCTGCCTACCGTTATGCCCATGACCCCTCGCCGACCGACCGATCCGACGCCAGCTGAGCGCTCGTCGGCGACGGCTACCCCCGACGACGCAGTCAGGAGTCGGCGGGCCGCCGAACGCGACCGCGGCCTTGGTCACCTGTCGGCGGCGAACCGGTGGCTCGCGGCCGGTGCGGTGGGACTGAGCGGGCTGTTCTCCACCGTGGCCGCGCTGGCACGACCAGGATCGCACAACGCACCACGGACGCTCGCGCGCAGCGCGCCGGGCCCCCAGGACGGAGCGACGGCCCGTGCGGCCGAGCGTGCCCGCAGGGCCGAGCGCCGCCGTCACGCTGAGGCCAGGGCAGCCGCACGGCGAGCGGCGCAGGTTGCTGCCCAGGCTCAAGTGGCACCCTCTTCGACTCAGACCGGCCCCTCGCAGGCCCAGTCGAGTATCTCACCAAGCGGGCCGAGCTCCTCGTCCGGGTCGAGCTCGTCGTCCTCCGGGCCGAGCTCGTCTGCGGCGCCCTCGTCGTCGCCCGCGCCGCAGGCGTCGAGCGCGCCGCAGAGCGCCCCCCCCGCCTCGTCGGCGCCCCCGCAGCAGGCCCCGAGCGCGCCGCAGAGCGCGCCGGCTCCCACCCAGGCTGCGCCCCAGGTCAGCTCCGGCGCCTCGTGAGCCCAGGCGCACCGGCGGCGAGCTGGTCGGCGCTCGGCACGAGCGCTGTGCTGCTGGTCGACCAAGCCCAGGCCCTACCTGAAGCACGGGCCGTGGTGGAGCACGAGCTCGCCGCGATCGATCGGGCCTGCAGCCGCTTTCGGCCCGACTCCGAGATCTCTCGTCTGAACGGGCACCCCGGTCGTCCACAGCGCGTCAGCGAGCTGTTCCTCGAGGCCCTGGAGGCCGCCCTGCGGGCTGCAGAACTAAGCGACGGAGCCGTCGATCCCACGGTCGGCGAGGCGCTGATCCTGGCGGGCTATGACCGCGACTTCGCGCTCCTGTCCGCGGGCCCGGAGCGCGAACGTCCCGCGGTCGGCACCCCTGCGGCGCGCGGCCACGCGTCCGCCCGCGGTTCCTTTGCGGGGGAAGCGCCACGAAGCCCGCTGCGTGGAGGATCGTCAGTGCGCGCGACACGCACGCCCGGCCGGCAGAGCATCTGCATCGACCGCGACGGCCGGACGGTCACCGTCCCGCGCGGGGTGCGTCTGGATCTGGGGGCCAGCGCCAAGGCCCTAGCCGCCGACCGGGCGGCCAACGCCGCGCACGAGCGCACGGGTGGCGGCGTGCTCGTGAGCCTGGGCGGTGATGTCTCCGTGGCTGGTCGCGCTCCCGATCAGGGTTGGCCGGTGCGCGTGTGCGAGGACCGCGCCGTCCCAGCCGAGCTCCCCGGGCAGACGGTGCTGATCCGCGACGGCGGCCTGGCGACTTCCTCCACCACCGTGCGCCGCTGGACTCACGACGGCATCGCCCACCACATCATCGATCCCGCCAGCGGACGCCCCGCCCGGGTCGTGTGGCGCACCGCCAGCGTGGCCGCGGCCAGCTGCCTGGACGCCAACACGGCAGCGACGGCGTCCATCGTGCTCGGCGAGCGCGCGGTTGCCTGGCTCGAGGACGCACGGCTTCCGGCCCGGCTGGTGGCCGCCGACGGGACGGTGGTCACCGTCGGGGCGTGGCCCGGGGAGGGAGCCTGACGTGCTGGCGGCCTCCCAGGGGCAGGCGCTGTGGTATCTGACGCGCGGAACCGGCTCGGTCACCCTGATCGGCCTCAGCCTGAGCGTGGTGCTCGGGGTGGCCGACGTCGGCCGCTGGCACTCACGGCGCTGGCCGCGCTTCGTGGTCGACGGCCTGCACCGCAACGTGTCACTCGGGGTGCTCGTCCTGCTCACCGCCCACGTGCTCACCACCCTGCTCGACGGCTATGCCCCGATCAGCCTGCTCAACACGGTCGTGCCCTTCACGGGCGCGTACCGGCCGATCTGGCTCGGGCTGGGCGCACTGGCGCTTGACGTGCTCGTGGCTGTCAGCCTGAGCAGCGTGCTGCGTGGCCGCCTCGGCCGTCGCGCGTGGCGGACGATCCACTGGGCGGCGTGGGCGTGCTGGCCGCTGGCCGTCGTGCACGGATTGGGGACGGGCACCGACGCGGCCGGCAGCTGGATGCTGGTCCTCACCGGGGCTTGCGTGCTGGCCGTGATCGCCGCCGCCACCACGCGCACCGTCGGCGGCTGGCCCGCACAGCGGCGTTTGCGCGCCGGAGCCCTGGCGGCCATGGCGATCGGGCCGCTGGTCTTGGTCGTGTGGCTCGGCCAGGGACCGCTGGCGCCGGGCTGGGCGCGCCGGGCCGGCACCCCCGCCCGCCTGCTGAGCCACCGCGGGCCGGCGACGCGAGTGGGCGCCGCGGTGCCCGCACGTGTGGCGGTGGTGCGATGAGACGTCCTGTGTCAACCCTTGGGCGTGTTAGCGGATGTCGGCTTGCCGTCAAGCGCTTCGCGCTCGGCCCTTGGGGCCGCCGGTTCGGTGACGGCGGCGTCGAGC
>JAABUQ010001668.1_pt1 | contig 46664 bp, 46 predicted proteins | sample 5560001 | NCBI WGS metagenome assembly JAABUQ01 (sample SAMN10711888, study PRJNA513371) | rock metagenome | isolation source: Antarctica rocks | place: Antarctica: Victoria Land, Finger Mt nord | collected 2015-12-18
CACTCGGGGCACCTCGACGGAACGCCGGGAGGCGCTGGTCTCATGCTGGCCCTCTGCACGGGCAAGCGCACTTGGCGCTCTCCCGACGTCCGCCGACAACACAAAGGATGACCAGTGAGCGCACGCCCACACGCGGGGGCGCCGGCGGCGGGTGCCGACGGGCGGCCCGCGCCGATCGACGCGCTTGTCGTGTGGGACGAGCGGGGGCTGGCGCCCTGCGTGATCCAGGACTACGACAGCGGTGAGGTGCTGACACTGGCCTACATGAACCGTGAGGCGCTGGAGCGGACGCGGTCCACCGGCGAGCTGCATCTGTGGAGCCGCTCACGCGCGGAGCTGTGGCACAAGGGCGCCACCAGCGGCAACGTGCAGTTCGTGCGGGCCCTGCGTATCGACTGCGACGGGGACGCCCTGCTGGCCCTGGTGTCACCCACCGGACCGGCGTGCCATACCGGCGAGCGGACCTGCTTTCACCGGGGAGAGGTCGACCTGGCGCCCCACGAGGTGCTGCCCGCCCTCGAGCGCACGCTCAGCGCGCGCGCACGGGAGCGGCCTGGGGGGTCCTACACGGCCACGCTGCTCGCGAACCCGGCGCTGATCGGGGAGAAGGTCAGAGAAGAGGCCGAGGAGGTGACGCGGGCCGCGCGCGAGGAGAGCGACGGGCGCGTGGACGAGGAGGCCGCCGACGTGATCTATCACCTGCTGGTGCTGTTGTGCAGCCGCGGGCGCAGGCTGAGCGACGCCGAGCGGGTGCTCGATGGTCGCCGTCGCTAGCCGGCCGGGCTCGCGCGCGGGAGCGCTGGCCATCGAGCCGGGCCTGGAGGAGGTCCGCTCGCTGGCGCGTGCGCACAGTCTGATCCCGCTGCGCCACACCTACATCGCCGACTGCGAGACGCCGGTCTCGGCCTTTCTGAAGCTGCATGCGCTGGCGCCCGGGGACCCCGCTTTTCTGCTCGAGTCGGCCGAGCAGGGCCAACGCGTCGGACGCTATTCGTTCATCGGCTTTCGCCCGCGCGAGGTGCTGCGCTGGTCGTTGAGTGACGGGGGAGACCCCTACGCCCTGGCCGCCGAGGCGGTTTCCCGCCGCCGCCAGGCTCCCCTGGCTGGACTGCCCCCGTTCGCCGGCGGCGCGGTCGGCTACTTCGGCTATGACCTGGTCCGCACCGTCGAGCCTCTGGGCGACCCCAACCCGGACGTGCTGGGTCTGCCCGACATGGCGCTGATGCTCTCGGACATGCTGGTGGTCTTCGATCACCTCAGGCACACGGTGACCGTGATGGCCCACGTCCACGCCGAGGAGCACGACGTGGATGGCGCAGATCGCCGCGCTCGAGCTGCCATCGAGGAGGTGCGCGCGACCCTGGACGGCCCGGTGCCCACCGCCGGTGAACCGGTGCCCCAGCGCGCCGCGCCGCAGTTCACCTCCAGCATGGAGAGGGCCGCTTTCGAGGGCATGGTGGCCCGCATCGTGGAGTACGTTCACGCTGGAGACGCCTTCCAGGTGGTGCCCTCCCAGCGCTGGTCGGCGCCTGTGGCCCAACAGCCCTTCTCGGTGTACCGCGGGCTGCGCGCGGTCAACCCCAGTCCCTACATGTACTTCCTGGACTTCGGCGACTTTCAGGTGGTCGGCGCCAGCCCGGAGCCGCTGCTCACCGTCTCCGGGCGCGACGTCTCCACGCGCCCGATCGCCGGAACGCGTCCGCGGGGCGCCACGCCGGAGGAGGACCGCATCCTCGCCGCCGAGTTGCTGGGCGACGAGAAGGAGCGTGCCGAGCACGTCATGCTCGTGGATCTCGGTCGCAACGACCTGGGCCGCGTGTGTGAGTACGGCAGCGTGCGGGTCGACGAGCTCATGGGGGTGGAGAGCTACAGCCACGTGATGCACATCGTCTCGTCGGTCTCCGGGCGTCTGCGTGAGGACGTGGGGGCCATGGACGCGCTGCGCTCGGTGCTTCCCGCGGGCACCCTCTCGGGGGCGCCCAAGGTTCGAGCCATGCAGATCATCGACGAGCTCGAGCCCACCAAGCGGGGTGGCTACGGCGGGGCCATCGGCTATCTCAGCTATACCGGAGACCTCGATACGTGCATCCACATTCGCACCGTGGTCATGAAGGACGGGCTGGCCCACGTGCAGGCCGGGGGCGGCACGGTCGCCGATGCTCAGCCCGCCTATGAGTACCGCGAGTCGCTGGCCAAGGCCCAGGCGGTGGTGCGGGCGATCGAGCTCGCCTCCCAGCAGCCCGACTGGCCTTGACGGGAGCCACCGCGTGCGTGTCCTGGTCATCGACAACTACGATTCGTTCACCTACAACCTGGTGCAGTACCTGGGCGAGCTCAGGGCCACGGTGGAGGTCTTTCGTAACGACCGCATCACCGTTGAGGAGATGCTGGCGCGGCGTCCTGACCGGCTGGTGGTCTCCCCGGGGCCGTGCACCCCCGATCAGGCGGGGGTCTCGGTGGAGGCCATGCGCCGGCTGCCCGAGGCCGGCGTGCCCTCGCTGGGCGTCTGCCTCGGGCACCAGTCGCTCGCTCAGGCGTTCGGCGGCCGCGTGGTCCGTCACCTTCCCGTGCATGGCAAGGCGACGTCTGTCGAACACGACGGACGAGGGCTGTTCGCCGGATTGCAGTCGCCACTGACGGTAGGGCGCTACCACTCTCTGGTGGTTGCCCCCGAGCTTCCGGAGTGTCTGCTCGAGACGGCCCGGGGGGGCGACGTGGTCATGGGCGTGCGCCACCGTGAGCTGCCGGTTGAGGGCCTCCAGTTTCATCCCGAGTCGGTGCTCACCCCCCACGGACCGCGTCTGCTTGAGAACTTTTTGGGCGAAGGCCCCCCCGGGGGGGCTGACTCCTAGATGCCCAACGAGATTCTCACCCGGGCGATCGATGCCCTCGCCAACCGCCAGGATCTGAGTGCCGAGGCTACCAGCGAGGTGCTGTCAGAGGTCATGCACGGCGAGGTCTCGGAGACCCAGATCGCCGCCTTCCTGATCGCCCTGCGGACCAAGGGCGAGACCGTCCAGGAGCTCTCCGGGCTCGCGCGCACCATGCGCGAGCTGGCCGCCCACGTGCCCACCGGACGCCATGACCTGGTGGATACCGCGGGCACCGGGGGAGGCCGTCGCACGTTCAACGTGTCGACCACCGCGGCGCTGATCGCCGCCGGAGCGGGCTGCGCGGTGGCCAAGCACGGCAACCGCTCGGCCACCAGCCTGTCCGGCTCCGCCGACCTGCTGGAGGCCCTCGGTGCGCGCATCGACCTTGACCCTGAGGGAGTCGCGGGCTGCATCACCGAAGCCGGATTCGGTTTCATGTTCGCCCCCGCCCACCACCAGGCCACCCGCTGGGTCGTTCCCGTGCGCCGCGAGCTGGCGGTGCGCACCATCTTCAACTTCTTGGGTCCGCTGACCAACCCCGCCGGGGCCCGGCGTCAACTCATCGGCGTGTCTGACCCGGGGATGCTCGACACCATCGCCGGGGCCCTGGCACGCCTGGGCGTGGACCGCGCGCTCGTCGTCTCGGCGCAGGACGGCATGGACGAGATCTCCACCATGGCCCCGACGGAGGTTGTGGAGGTAAACGGCGAGGCGCTGACCCGCTACACCGTCCACCCGGCCCAGCTGGGCGTCCCCGCCGCGGACGGCGACCCGCCCGGGGCGGATTCGGTGCTGCGCGGAGGCACCCCCCTGGAGAACGCAGCCATCGTGCGCTCGATCTTCAGCGGGGAGCGGGGGCCGCGACGTGACCTCGCGGTCGTCAACGCCGGTGCCGCGATCTACGCCGCGGGCGCGGCCGCCTCGATGGCCGACGGGGTGCGCCGCGCTTGCGAGGCCCTCGACGGCGGCGACGCGGCTCGGGCCCTGGAGCGCTACGTCGACTCCAGTCGCCGCTACGCCGCCGCGGCGACAGGCGCGCGATGACCTCGCGCGCTTCGCAGGGCAGCGTCCTGGAGGGCATCCTGGAGACCACGCGCGCCGCGGTCGCCCGGCGGCGCCAGGGCGTCCCCATCGAAAAGCTCCAGGCCCATGCCGCCACGCGCACGCGTCCTGCGCAGCAGCGCCTGCACGCCGCCCTGGCCCAGCCCGGGATGGGGATCATCGCCGAGTTCAAGCGGCGCTCGCCCTCTGCCGGGGTGATCCGCGCCGGCAGCTCTCCGCGAGAGACGGTCGCTGCCTATGAGCGGGCTGGGGCCTGCGCGGTCTCGGTGCTCACCGAGGAGTCCGGCTTCGGCGGCTCGCTGGCGGACCTGACCGAGGCCCGGGCGACCACCGAGCTGCCCATCCTGCGCAAGGACTTCATCGTCGATGCCTACCAGCTGCACGAGGCCCGCGCCGCCGGTGCCGACGCGGTGCTGCTCATCGTCGCCGCGCTGGAGCAGCCCGCGCTGGTCGCGCTGCACGAGCAGGCGCGCGAGCTGGGGCTGGAGGCGCTGGTGGAGGTTCACGATCAGCGTGAGCTCGACCGCGCCCTGGCGCTGAACCCCGCTCTGCTGGGCATCAACAACCGCGACCTGCGCGACTTCAGCGTCGACCTCGGGCGCACCCTGGCGCTGCTGCGCGGCGTGCCCGATGGCGTGCAGGTGGTCTCGGAGTCGGGCATCCACGACGGCGCGCAGCTGCGTGAGCTGCACCGGGCGGGGGTGAGCGCGGTGCTGGTCGGCGAGGCGCTGATGCGCGCCGCGGACCCCGAGCGGGCGCTGCGCTCGCTGCTCGACGCCGCCGAAGCGACCTGAGCCGGGCGATCGGCCCGCCTTCCAAGGCGGACTCCGGCGCGCGCGTCGACCTGAGCCGAGCTTTGATCGGGTGCGGGTGCGGCGCGCGCTGCCCGGCCCGGTCGACGCTTGGCTTACAGCGGGGTGGCCAGCTCGATCAGGGTGCCGAACGGGTCGCGCACGTATGCGACGCGCTGGCCGTGGGGCTTGTCCTCTGGCGCTGCGAGCGGGGTGCAGCCCGCCTCGAGGGCACGCCCGTGGGCTGCGTCGACGTCGTCGGCCACGAGGGTGATCTCGACATTCGCCGGGAGCCCGTTGAGCGGTGCGCGGCGGACGCCGTCGTCGAAGTTCTTCGCGCCGAGTTGGTAGGACGCAAATGCCAGCTTGGTCGGCCCGGTGTCGAGCTGGGCGTAGGACCCGTCGGGGGCCTCGAATTCGCCGCGCAGCCCGAAGGTGCGCTCGTAGAACGCGCTGGCGGCGGCGGGGTCGTCGACGTAGACGATCACCCAGCCCAGACGCAGCCCGATCTCAGCCACCGGTCCGCGCCTTGCGCTCGCGGCTGAACTCCCACCAAGGCCGGGCCGGGCCGCCGTCGGCGTAGGCGACCGCGGCGGCGAACGTGTCGAGCAGGCACGGGTCGTGCCGGCGGCCGTCGAGTATGCACGACAGATCGAACAGTTCCTCGGGGTCGCGGCCGCGCAGGTCGTCGGGATGCACAATGCCCAGACGGGCCAGCCTGCGGCCCACCGCCGGCCCGACGTTCGGGATCGAGGTCAGCTCACTGCTCATCGCGCTGGATGATCTCGCAGCCAAAACGCCAAGTCTTGAAGAAACCGGCCGTCTATGAGCCGAGCACCACGGACGGAGGCACGCCCGCGAGCGCTCGGCAGTCGTTGGTGAAGTGCGCCTGATCGGCGTATCCGGCGTCGATCGCGACGCGGGCGAGGTCGTCGCCGGCGCGGGCTGCTTCGAGCGCCGCGGCCAGGCGCAAGACGCGCGCGAGGCGCTTGGGGCCGTAGCCCACGGCAGCCGAGACGCGACGGCGCAGATGTCGCTCGCTTACGCTTAGCTCGGCGGCGAGGCCAGAGATTGCGACGGGCGGCCGTGCCAGTCTGCTCACCGCCTCGCGTACGAGAGGATCGGGCCGTTCCGCAAGCGCCGCCCGCGCCAGCAACGCCGCCCGCAGACCGTCGACCGGGTCCGAATGCTCATCGAGCGTGGCCGCCAGGCGAGCGCCCTCGGTTGCCCACACGGCCTGGACCGGGACACGCGCATCGCGTACCGCTTCGCCCGTGACACCGAGCAGCGCAGGCGCGGCACCCGGCAGCAGCCGCGCGCCGACGACGCGCGTCCCCGCCCTGAGCGAGACCGAGAAGGCGGTCGTGTTCGCTCCGACGATCAGCGTTTCGGCTCCCTCGATCCAGACGACATCGACACACCCGTCGGGAAGCACCCTCACCGGCGGTCCGTCGGCGCGGCGCTCCCAGATACACGCAAGCCACGGCGCGAGCCCGGGCGCCGGAGCGTGCTCGCGGTAGCTCACTGGCCAAGCGTATGGCTCGGCTGCTCAGCTCGCAGCCGGCGGACCGGGCCGTTGAGAGCCAGCTTCACCGCGCATCGCTCAGCCTCTCCGCGACGCGTCACAGAGCGTGGCTCTCAAGCGGGGTGTGGCGGCGTCGACCACGGAGCAGTCCTCCCCGGTCACCCACGCGAACCGCTCTGTGCCGGCGTCATGGTCTGCATCGGCTCACGTTGTCACAAGCCGCGGCCGAGAGGGGCGCGCCACGTCTTCAGGGCTCCTCGAGCCCCCTTTAGATCTCCTTCAGGGCGCCGTCTCACCCTGTGAGCATGCGTCGCATGATCTCCCTCTCGTCCTTCCTCTCCGCGCTGATCGGCGGCGTCCTGGTCGCGGTGATCCTGCTGGCGTCCGGGTCGGGGGGAAGCAGTCGCACGACCACGGTGCTCCAGCAGGCGCCGCTGGCGTCGCCGTCCAACGCCTCGGTCAAGCAGACCTCCACGCTCAGCCCGAGCCAGATCTACAAGCGCGACGCCCCCGGGGTGGTGTTCATCCGCTCGATGATCGTGCAGCGCGCGAGCTCTCCGTTCAACCTCTTCGGCCAGCAGCAGAAGCAGCAGGGTCAGGCGACCGGCTCGGGCATCGTGATCGACAAGAAGGGCACGATCCTGACCAACGCCCACGTGATCGACGGAGCAGTCAAGGTGACCGTGCAGTTCGGGGACAAGAACCTGGTCGATGCCAGGGTCATCGGCAAGGACGCGTCCGACGACCTCGCGCTGCTGAAGGTCCCCACGGACGGCCTCAGCCTCGACCCGCTCCCGCTCGGCGACTCGGGCGCCGCCCAGGTCGGCGACCCGACGATCGCCATCGGTAACCCCTTCGGGCTGGACCGCACCCTGACCACCGGGGTCGTGTCCGCACTTCAGCGAGCGATCACCGCTCCCAACGGCTTCACCATCAACAACGTCATCCAGACCGACGCGCCGATAAATCCCGGCAACTCGGGTGGCCCGCTGCTCAACGCCGCGGGGCAGGTCATCGGCGTGAACTCACAGATCGAGACGGGCGGCGGCCAGGGCAGCGTGGGCATCGGCTTCGCGGTGCCGAGCAACACCGCCCAGCGCGTCATCCCCGAGCTGGAAAGAACCGGACGCGTGCAGGAGGCCTACCTCGGCCTCACCTCGCTGACCATCGACGGCTCGCTTGCCTCCCTGCACCTACCCGTCAGCAGCGGCGCGCTGGTCCAGAACGTGCAGTCGCGCAGCGCCGCCGCCCAGGCCGGGATCAGGGGCGGCAGCTCCCAGATGGACGTGGGCGGCAACCAGCTCGCGGTGGGCGGAGACATCATCGTCAAGATCGACGGGCAGACGATCGGCAACTCCCAGGACCTGGCCAGTGCCGTCGCCGGCCACAAGCCCGGTGACCACGTCAAGATCACAGTGCTGCGCAACGGCAAGCAGATGGGCCTGACCGTCACGCTGGGCACCCGACCCAACTCGGTGCCCAACCCCAACACGCCGCAGGGCTGAGCGTCGCGCCACTCGGTCGCCGGGTCGGCGGTGGGCGGGGCAGGCGGCTACCGTAGGCGCATGAGCGAGCGTGCGCCACGCGTGAAGATCTGCGGCATCACGCGCCTGGCCGACGCGGAGCTGGCTGTCGAGCTGGGCGCATGGGCCCTGGGCATGATCTTCTTCGACGGCTCGCCCCGGGCGTGCTCTCCCGCCGAGGCGGTGCGCATCGCCTCGGCCCTGCGCCGTCGCGTGGAGCTGTGCGGCGTGTTCGTCAACGCTCCCCTGGATCATGTGGCCGGGCGCGCGGAGGAGATTGGTCTGTCGCTGATCCAACTGCACGGCGACGAGGGGCCCGCCTACTGTGGCGAGGTCGCGCGACGCACCGGTGCCCGGGTGATCAAGGCTGCGCAGGTGTCGCTGGAGGGTGACATCCGCGACCTCGAGCGGTTCCACGTCGACTTTCACCTGGTGGATGCGCGCGGGCCCGTGGGCCGTGAGAGCCTGCGCGGGGGAACGGGCCGGACCTTCGACTGGAGCCTTCTGGAGCACCGGCGCTCGACTGTGCCGCTCGTGCTCAGCGGGGGCCTGCACGCCGACAACGTGGCCGACGCCGTGGCCCGGTCCCGGCCCTGGGCGGTCGACAGCGCCAGCGGCACCGAAGCCGCTCCCGGGATAAAGGATGACCGCCGTCTGCGCGACTTCTTCGCGGCAGTGGTGGGCGCCGACCGCGCCTCGGTGGCGGAGCGTGTCGAGCAGCCGGTCAGCGCTGAGCAGCCCATGCCGGCAGGGGAGCGCGCGTGAGCGCGACCGCCGGTCCGGCGCCCTGGGGACCCGTGCCGCCGCCCGGCGCGGAGGGCATCGAGCATCGCTTCGGGCGCTACGGCGGTCAGTACGTGCCCGAGACGCTGATGCCCGCGCTGGCGCAACTCGAGCAGGCCTGGTCGGCGGCGCGCGCCGACCCTGGCTACGCACAGCGGCTGTCCGGGCTGCTGGGCGACTTCGCCGGGCGTCCCACCCCGCTCTACCGGGCGCCGCGGCTGTCCGAGCTCGTCGGGCGCACGATCTATCTCAAGCGGGAGGACCTCAACCACACCGGCTCGCACAAGCTGAACAACGCCCTGGGCCAGGCCCTTCTCGCCCAGCGTATGGGCAAGCGCCGGATAATCGCCGAAACGGGTGCCGGTCAGCACGGAGTGGCCACCGCGACGGTGTGTGCTCTGCTCGATCTCGAGTGCGTGATCTACATGGGCGAGGAGGACATCCGTCGCCAGCAGCCCAACGTGCAGCGCATGCAGTTGCTGGGGGCGCGGGTGGAGCCCGTCGGGGCCGGAGCACGCACGCTCAAGGAGGCCACGTCGGCGGCCATACGCGATTGGGTGACCAACGTCGACAGCACCCACTACGTGATCGGCTCGGTGGTGGGCCCGGCGCCCTATCCGGCCCTGGTACGCGACCTGCAGCGAATAATCGGCGACGAGGCCCGGGCGCAGATGCTCGAGCGGGAGGGGCGCCTGCCCGACCGCGTGGTGGCCTGCGTGGGCGGCGGCTCCAACGCGTTGGGCATCTTCACCGCCTTCTTGGATGACGCCCAGGTACAGCTCATCGGCGTGGAAGCGGGGGGGGAGGGCACCGAGACGTCACGCCACGGCGCGCCGCTGACCGTGGGGGGACGCGCGGGGGTGCTGCACGGGTCGCTGTCGGCCATCATGCAAGACGAGGAGGGGCAGATCACCGAGGCGCATTCGATATCCGCGGGGCTCGATTACCCCGGTAGCGGGCCCCAGCATGCCCACCTGCGCGACAGCGGACGCGCTCGCTACGAAGCGGTCACCGACGCAGACGCGGTGGCCGCCTTTCGGCAGGTCACCCGCCTGGAGGGCATCGTCCCCGCCCTGGAGACGGCGCACGCCTTGGCCTGGGTGCTCGCGCGTCGTGACGGAGATCTGGACCTGGTGTGCCTGTCGGGCCGAGGCGACAAGGACCTCGCCGAGGTACTGGCCCTGGAGTGAGCGCCAAGCCCGGTCACCGCGCACCCCCGGCGAGGTCCTCCCCGAGCACGAGGTCGCGCGCGCGCTCGCCCATCGCCGACGCGTTCGCCGCCCGGAGCGGCGCGGCTGCGCTGATGCCCTACCTGATGGGCGGCTTTCCCACCCTGGAGCTGTCGCGCGACATAGGCCTGGCCTGCGCCGACGCGGGTGCCGATCTGCTCGAGCTCGGCGTGCCCTACTCAGATCCGCTGGCCGACGGGCCCGTGATCCACGAGGCGGGCACGCGGGCGCTGGCGGCCGGAGCGACCCTCGCGGGCGTGCTGGACGTGGCGCGGGCGCTTGCCCCGCGGGTTCCGGTGGTGCTGATGTGCTACACGAACCTCGTCCTGGCCAGCGGGGCTCAGACGTTCACCCAGCGCCTGGCCGAGGCGGGCGTCGGGGGGCTGATCGTGCCCGACCTTCCCCTGGAGGAGGCACCCGAGGTGCTGTCCGCCTGCGACGACGCGGGCATAGACCTCGTTCCCCTGGTGGCCCCGACAACGCCCCCGGAGCGCCTGGCGGCCATAGGTGCGCAGGCCCGCGGGTTTCTGTACACGGTCTCGGTGGTCGGCACCACCGGGGAGCGTGCGACGCTGTCCGACCGCTTCGCTCAGGTGGTCGAGCGCGCACGCGCGAGCACCACCGTGCCCGTCGCCCTCGGCTTTGGGATCAGCACTCCCGAGCACGTGCGCCAGGCGGCCGACGCGGGCGCCGACGGCGTCATCGTCGGCACGCGCCTGGTCCGCGAGGCGGGCGAGGCCGCCGACCCCGCCCGTGCCGTGGGCAGCCTGGTGCGCGCTCTCGGTGATGCCCTGACCGGTTGAAGGCGTCGGCATCGGCGCATCGAGCTCGGTCGCTAGGATCCCGCCCGATGGGCCTCCTGCTCACCACCACCGCCGGTTTGATCCTGTGGATCGTCCTCTGGGCGCTCGGGGCCAAGGGCTTCGATGCCTTCCTGCTCACCGCCCTGATCATCCTGGTGGGGGCGGGGGCTCGCATTCTGACCGGGTACCTGCCCGGACGGCGCGCATAGCGCCCGCCGGCTGTCGTGCCCGCACGTCCCTGAGCGTCCGGGCGCGCTCCTGGGCGAGGCTGCGCTCGGTGCTTGGGCGCCACGGCTAGAATCGCTCGCCGTGCGTGCGCAGCCCGCTCCCCGATGATTGGGTCACGGGCCCGCCGACGGCCGGTGAGCGGACGGGCGAACCGAGGGCTGGCGGCTTGGCCGGTCGGCCGAGCGACCTTGATCGCGGTCGCGCTGGCGACGACGCTCGGCGGGTGTGGCGGAGTCGCCAGCAGCGCGGCCACCACCAATCAGGTGACGGTCTACTCCAGCCTGCCTCTGCAGGGACCTACGAAGGGGGCATCGGCGGCCATCGTCGACGGCGAGAAGCTCGCCCTGGCGCAGGTGGGCGGTCGGATCGGGCCCTTTCGCATCAGCTTCGTGTCCGAGGACGACTCCGACCCGCTGCGAGGAAGGTGGGACCCCGGCCAGACGGCCTCCGACGCCAAGACCGCGGCCCAGGACCGCTCGGCGATCGCCTACCTCGGCGAGTATGACTCTGGCGCCAGCGCCATCTCCCTACCGCTTATGAACGCCGAGCAGGTGCTCCAGCTCAGCCCGGGCAGTCCCTACATCGGGCTGACTTCGTCCCAGGACGCCGGGCAGGACGAGCCCTACCGCTTCTACCCGTCCGGCGTGCGCACCTTCGGACGTCTGTCGCCCAGCGACCGGCGGCAGGCGCAAGCGCAGGCTCGCCTCATGCACGGCTTGGGCGTGCACGCGCTCTACGTGCTCAGCGATCAGGATCCGTTCCAGGCCTCGCTGGCGTCGCTTGTCGCCGCATCGGCTCGACGCGCGGGCATCCGCGTGGTCGCCAGCGACTCGGTGCCCACGGCGACGGCGACGGACTTCTCCGCCGAGACGGCCAAGGTCGCCGCCAGCAACGCGACCGCGATGTTCTTCGCCGGCGCCCCGGTCAGTGGAGCCATCGCGCTGTGGCAGCAGCTCGCCGCCGCCTCGCCGCGGCTGCGGCTGTTCGGCTCGAGCACGCTCGCGCAGGCCTCCTTCGTCCGTCGTCTGGGCCCCGTCGCGCGCAAGGCCTACCTGACGACGCCCGTCCTGCCGCTGCGCGACTATCCACCCGTGGCCCAGCGCGTGCTCGCCGACTACCGCCGGATCTTCGGCTTGGCTCCGCGCCCCGAGGCGCTGTCGGGCTATGAGGCCATGGCGCTGGTGCTGGAGTCCATTCGCAGGGCCGGACGACACGGCAACGACCGCCACGCGGTCATCACTCAGTTCTTTTCAGTCGGCACCCGCGACTCTGTGCTGGGGCGCTATTCGGTGCTGCCCAGCGGCGACACAACCCTCTCGCGCTTTGCCGTCGAGCGGGTCCGTCGGGGACGACTGGTCTTCGATCACCTGATTGGGTAGTCGGGCCGGGCGCCGCCGATCTCCCTAGCCCAGCGCTGCCGATCTCCCTAGCCCAGCGCTGCCGACAGCGCCCCGTCTAGCTGACCATGGCGGAAGGCGTAGCCCAGGACCAGCGCCTTGGCCGGGAGCACACGCGCACCGTGGGTGATCATCTCGGCCATGTCGCCGTAGAGCAGGCGCAGCGCGGCCCCGGGCACCGGAACGATGGCTGGACGGTGAAGCGTCCGGCCGAGCGCCCTCGAGAAGTCGCGATTGGTCACCGGCTCGGGCGCGGTGGCATTTATGGCTCCGCTCCAGTCGCCCCCGTCGAGCGCGGCCACGAGCATGCCCACCACGTCCTCGCGATGGATCCAGGACATGAACTGGCGCCCGCCGGCCACGGGGCCGCCCACGCCGGCGCGGAAGGGCGGGAGCATCGTCTTCAGGGCACCACCGTGAGCGTCGAGGACGATGCCCGTGCGCACCCGCACAACACGCATGCCCAGCTCGGCCGCAACCTGCGCCTCCCGCTCCCAGGCCACGCAGACCTCGGCTAGGAAGTCTGCGCCAGGAGCTGCCTCCTCGTCGATCGGCTCCTCGCCGCGAGCGCCGTAGTAGCCGATCGCCGAGGAGCTGATGAGCACGCGAGGCGTGGGATCGCAGGCCCGCAGACCCTCGATCAGGTGTCGGGTGCCCTCGACACGGCTGTCGCGGATCGTCCGCTTGGCCGCATCGCTCCAGCGCTGGGCAACGTTCTCCCCGGCCAGGTGGATCACCGCGTCGCGGCCGCTCAGGGCCGCTGCGGGCGCGGGCTGGGAGTACAGGTCCCAGTCGTGCGCCTGTACGCCCAGGCTCTCCTGGGCCCGGGCGGCGTCGCGCGAGAGGACGGTGATCTCGTCGCCCCGCCCCTCAAGCTCAGCGACCAGCCGCGAGCCGATCAGGCCGGTGGCCCCGGTAATGGTTACGCGCACGTCGTCGACGTCCTCAGGGGGTGGAGTGGATTCGCTGCTCGCCGGCGCCCGACCCTGCGTCCGCCGAGGCGTAGCCCAGCTCGACTCCGGCCGCGGCCGTGCCGGCGGCACGGGCCTGCTCGGCCACCGCGGCGGCGACGGCCGGTGCGACATCGCGATTGAACACGGAGGGGATAATGTAGTCCTCGCGCAGCTCGGACTCGTCGACGATGTCGGCGATGGCCTGCGCCGCGGCCGTCTTCATCGCCTCGCTGATCGCGCCGGCGCGCACGTCCAGAGCGCCGCGGAAGATCCCGGGGAAGCAGAGCACGTTGTTGATCTGGTTGGGGTAGTCCGAGCGTCCGGTGGCGATGATGCGCACGTACCGAGCCGCCTCCTCAGGAGACACCTCGGGATTGGGGTTGGCCATCGCGAAGACCATCGCGTCGCGGTTCATGCGGGCCAGCGCCTCGGCCGGGAGCACGCGTGCTCCCGACACGCCGATGAGCAGGTCGGTGCCCTCGATGACGTCCACGGGGGCGCCGCTGCGGCAATCTGGGTTGGTCACCTCGGCGAACCAGCGCTTGGTGGCGTTCATGGTGGCGTCCTGATAGTCGGAGCGGCCGGTGTGCACGGCCCCACGCGAGTCGGCGCCGATGATCTCGCGCACGCCCGCGGCGAGCAAGATGCGCGTGACGGCGATGCCCGCGGCGCCGAGCCCAATGACCAGCACCCTCAGCTCGGCCATGCTGCGGCCGGTCAGCTTGACCGCGTTGAGCAGTGCCGCCAACACCACGACCGCGGTGCCGTGCTGGTCGTCGTGGAAGACGGGAATGTCGAGCTCGCGGCCGAGGCGCTCCTCGATCTCGAAGCAGCGCGGTGCCGAGATGTCCTCCAGGTTGATGCCCCCGAAGGCGGGCGCGATCAGTCTGACCGCCTGCACGATCTCGTCCGTGTCGGTGGTGTCCAGGCAGATCGGGAAGGCGTCGACGCCACCGAACTCCTTGAACAGGCACGCCTTGCCCTCCATCACCGGCATGGCTGCCCGCGGGCCGATGTCGCCCAGGCCCAGCACGGCGGTACCGTCGGAGACCACGGCCACGGTGTTGCGCTTGATCGTGTACTGAAAGGCCCGGTCGGGGTCCTCGGCGATGGCCAGGCAGACGCGGGCCACGCCCGGCGTGTAGGCCATCGAGAGATCGTCTCGCGTCTTGAGGGGATGCTTGTTGTGCTGCTCGATCTTGCCGCCCAGGTGCATCATCAACGTGCGGTCGGTGGTGTCGACCACCTGCGCGGCGGGCAGATCGTCGAGTGCGGCCACGATCTGCTCCCAGTGCGCCTGGCCCGCCGTGTTCACCGTGATGTCACGCACGCTCTGGCCCCCGTCGACCTCGACCAGATCGACGGCGCCGATCACCCCACCCGCGTCTCCGATGGCCGACGCGACGCGTCCGAGCATGCCCGGCTCGTGGCCGATCTTCACCCGGATGGTGAGGCTGTACTGCGCGCTCGGCGTGACGCTCACGAAGGCACTCCTGGTCGATCGGCGGACGCCTCATGTTAGGTCAGCGTCCTCGTTGCCCCGTCGCCCTAGAGTGGGCGACCGTGGCGACAGGGACGACAGGACAGGAGGCGCACGGATCTCGCGTCGCCGCCCCGGCGGCCCCGCTCGCACGCGAGGACGCGTCGCCGCCGGGCGACCCCGCGCTGTTTCTCGTCGACGGCGCCAGCCTGGTCTATCGCGCCTTCTTCGCCTTGCCCGAGTCGATCGCCACGTCGACCGGCGTGCCCACGAACGCCATCTTCGGGTTCGCTTCGATGCTGGTCAAGATCGTCAGCGAGTACGGCGTGCGGCCCACGCTGGTGGTGTGGGACGCGGGCAGCAGCGGACGCAAGGAGGTCTACGCCGAGTACAAGGCCCAACGCTCCTCGCGCCCTGACCTGTTGCGTCAGCAGTGGCCGGCGATGGAGCCGCTGGTCGAGGCCTTCGGCTATCGCAACGTCCAGGTTGATGGGTTCGAGGCGGACGACGTGATCGCGTCGTTGGCCGAGCGCGCCCGCGCCGCCGGCGTTCCGGTGATGATCGTCACGGGCGACCGCGATGCCTTCCAGCTCATCGACGAGCACAGCCTCGTACGGGTGATGGCCACCTCGCGCGGGATCACCGACACCAAGATCTACGACCGTCAGGCCGTGGTCGACCGTTACGGCATCCCCCCGGAGCTGATCCCCGACTTCTACGGGCTCAAGGGGGACACGTCGGACAACATCCCTGGCGTTCCGGGGATCGGCGACAAGACAGCGTCCGAGCTGCTGCGCCGTTTCGGCACGCTCGAGGAGGTGCTGGCCCACGTGGAGGACATCAGTGGGGCCAAGCGCAAGGAGAACCTGATCGCCCACGCACACGATGCACGCATCTCCAAGCAGCTCGCGACCGTGCAGCGCGACATCGCGGTCGACTTCGACGCGCGGGCCGAGCTGGCCCGCGCGCCTGACCGCTCGCGCCTGCGCGAGGTGTTCCGCGAGTACGAGCTGCGTGATCCCCTGCGCCGCCTCGAGGAGGCGCTGGGTGGCGCCGAGGCGGCCGCGCCCGCGCCGGTGGCCGAGCAGCGACTGCGGGTGCCGGTGCGCGAGGCGGCGCCGGGCGACGTGCAGCGCCTGGCCGAAGGCACCGCTCCTGCCGAGGAGATCGTTCTCGTCGTGCGGGCCGCCGAGGTGCCCGAAAATGCTCTGTTTGCCGAGGGCGCGACGTGGCGGTTCGCCGCCGGGACCATCACCCCGGCCGCAGGCCCACTTCCCGCCGTGGTGCTGACGGGCGACTGCACGGGACCGCCCGAGGTGGTGCGTGCCTGCGGTGATCGGGCTGTGGTGGGCCACGACGCCAAGGCCCTGCAGGAGGTGCCGCCGGGGCTGGTCCACGACACCCTGCTGGGTGCCTACCTGCTCGAACCGGCCCGCCGCGGATACCCCTTGGCCGAGCTCTGCGAGGAGCGCGGCCTGGCTGTCGACGTACCCGACGCCGCCGCTGCCGAGGCCGTCGGAGTGGGGGCGCTCGCGGGCTGGCAGCGCGCGCAGATCCGCGAACGGGGCCTCGAGCGCGTGATGTCCGACATCGAGCTGCCCCTGGTCAGGGTGCTGCGCGACATGGAGGTGCTCGGGGTCAAGCTCGACATCGGCCGCCTCGAGCAGATCACCGAGCGGGTGCGCAGCGAGGTGGCCGTGCTCGAGCAGCAGATCTTCGCCCTCGCCGGCGAGGAGTTCGTGATCGGCTCCCCCCAGCAGTTGGGCGAGGTGCTGTTCGTCAAGCTCGGGCTGTCACGCAAGCGCCGCGGCAAGACGGGCTTCTCCACCGATGCCCGCGTGCTGCAGGCCATCCGCGGCGAGCACGAGATCGTGGAGCACATCGAGCGCTGGCGCGAGCTGAACACCCTGACCAAGACCTACCTGGACGTGCTGCCCCAGCTCGCCGACGAGCGCGCGCGCATCCACACCACCTTCCTGCAGACCGTGGCCCAGACCGGGCGACTGTCGAGCACCAACCCGAACATGCAGAACGTTCCCGTGCGAACCGCCCTGGGACGCGAGATCCGGGGCTGCTTCGAGGCTGAGCATGGCGACGTGCTGATCTCGGCGGACTACTCCCAGATCGAGCTGCGGGTGCTGGCTCACGTGGCCGATGAGCCGGTGCTCAAGGAGATCTTCCGTCGCGGCGAGGACGTTCATACGGCCACGGCCTCTCAGGTCTTCGGCGTGCGCGACGAGGACATCGAGCCGGGGATGCGCTCGAAGGCCAAGATGATCAACTACGGGATCGTCTACGGGCTGTCGGACTTTGGCCTGGCCGACCGCCTGAACATCCCGCGTGAGGAGGCCAAGGAGTTCATCGATGCCTATCTGAAGCGCTTCGGACGAGTGGCCGCGTTCATGGCCGAGACCATCGAGTACGCGCGCGAGGAGGGCTACGTCAAGACCCTGTGGGGGCGCCGACGCCAGATACCCGAGCTGCGGGCACGCAACTACCAGGTGCGCACCCTGGGGGAGCGCCTCGCGGTCAACACGGTGATCCAGGGCACCGCGGCCGACATCATCAAGCTGGCGATGGTTCGCTGTCACGAGGCTCTGGCCCAGACCGACATGCGCACACGTCTCATCCTGACCATCCACGACGAGCTTCTGTTCGAGGGTCCGGCCGACGAGACAGCACGAGCCGGCGAGCTGGTGGAGCGCGAGATGGTCGGCGTGTGGGACCACGATCCTCCGCTCGGCGTGGACGTGGGCAGCGGTCGCAACTGGCTCGAGGCCAAGTGAGCGGCGCGGCGAGAGCAGCGGGGTGATGGGCCGCGGTCTGGCCGCGGGGCTGTCCCTGGGCGCCGGCGTGCTGGTGGCCATGCAGGCGCCGATCAATGCTCGCCTGGGCCGCGCGCTGGGTCCCTTTCAGGCGGCGTCGGTGTCGTTTCTGGTGGGCCTGCTGCTACTCGTAGCCCTGGCCGCGGTCACCGGAGGCGGTCTGGGCGCCATCGCCCGCACCGGTCAGCAGCCGTGGTGGTACCTGCTCGGGGGCCTGCTGGGCGCGGCCTACGTGACGGTGGCGCTGATCACCGTCCGCACGCTGGGTGTCGGCGGGGTCACGGCGGCGACGATCGGCGGGCAGCTGACCATGGCCGTGGTGGTGGACCAGTTCGGCCTGCTCGGGGTGGCCCGCCACCCGGTGAGCGTCGCCCGGGTGGCCGGCCTGGCGCTGCTCGCCGTCGGGACCTACATGGTCGTGCGCAATTAGCGAGGTTCCCCCTTGCCGGTCAGGCCGCCCCGGCCGTCCGCGGACGTGAGGCGAAGCTCAGTCCCGTCTCCTGCACGAAGGAGGGTGGAGCGATGGACAGGTAGCGGTTGAAGGCCCAGTGGGTGCGGGCAGGCCCGTCCATCGCGCCCAGCAGGGCATCCAGCGCGTGGCGCCCCCCGAGGCGACCGACAGCATGCTGCGTGTTGAGCAGCCAGCGGTAGGCCGAGGCGTGTTGGTCGCTGAACGCTCCGTAGCGATCGAGCGCGGTCGCACCGTGCATGCGCCCGTCCACCACCGCCCGCAGCTCGCGCCCGCAGGCCAGCCCGAAGTACAGCGCCGGGCGAATCCCCTCGGCGGTCAGCGGGAGGCAGTGTCCGGCGGAGTCGCCCACGAAGAACACTCCGTCCTCCACGGCCGGGCGTAGCCGGTGAGGTATCCAGTTCCCCTGATACCCCGCGGCGGCCAGCCCGAGGTCGCCGGCCAGGCGCAGCGTGGGGGCCTTGACATGGTCGCGCGGCTCGAAGGAGCCCACCCCGACGCGCAGCTCGTCGCCGGCCGGGAAGCTCCAGCCGTAGCCGGCTCTGACGTAGCCAGGATCGATCCAGATCTCCAGCTCCTGCCCGGACCCCGGCGGATGCACCTCCAGGCCCCGGGAGAGGCGGGCGCGCCGGCGGCGCCGTCCGTGGCTGTCGACGCCCCCGTGCGGCGGGGTGGCGTGCTCTCCATTGGACAGCACGCGCTTCCACCCGAGGGCGTCGACGACCAGGGGGCTACGGATGTCACCCCGGTCGGTGTGCACGACGTGGGCGCCTGCGCGGGCGGCGCCGCGACTGATCGACCTCACCATGGCGGTCTCGAGCTCGGCGTCGCCCTGTTCGCACAGCAGGGCGCACAGCTCGCGGTAGTCGAACGTCGAGAAGCTCCAGGGCAGGGTGAAGTCGTATCTGCGGCGGGGCGTATGGGTCACCAGGGTGTCGAACGTCTGGCGCACGGATCCGTGCAGGTCAAGCGCCTCCAACCAGCTTGTGGGCGCGCCGCAGGCCGACGTCTGGCGCTCACCGACCTCGTAGCGGTCGACGATCAGCACCTCCGCGCCCGAGCCCGCCAGCTCGCGGGCGACCGTCAGCCCGGCGAAGCTCGCGCCGCACACGAGGACATCGCAGTCGCGCTCCAGCGGAGTGCGCTGCGCTCCACGTTTGGTGGCTCTGACGGGCATCGGCTGCCCATATTAGGTACGCCCGCGAGGCTTCGGCGGGGGGCAACCGGGGCCATGCGCAGCCCCGCGTCTGCGCTACCCTTCGCCAGGTGCAAGTGATGACCGAGGCTCCCCAGCCGAAGGTGGTCGACGGCTCCGACGGGCTCCTGCTGGAGATCGACGGGCAGATCGTTCCCAACTACGACGCCACCCTGCGTCCCTTCGACGAGGGCGAGGTCGTGACCGGTCACGTCGTCCGTATCGACAAGGACGAGGTGCTGGTCGACATCGGCTACAAGTCCGAAGGGGTCATCCCGGCCAACGAGCTGTCGATTCGCAAGTCCGTCGACCCGCACCAAGAGGTCGAGATGGGCGAAGAGGTCGACGCGTTGGTGCTGACCAAGGAGGATCAGGACGGTCGCCTGATCATGTCCAAGAAGCGTGCCCGCTTCGAGAAGGCGTGGCGGCGCATCGAGGCAGCGGCCGAGAGCGGAGAGCCGGTGGAGGGAACGGTCATCGAGGTCGTCAAGGGCGGTCTGATCATCGATCTTGGCGTACGCGGCTTCCTGCCTGCCTCGCTGGTCGACATCCGCCGCGTGCCCAACCTGGACGAGTACATGGGCACCCGTATCGAGACCAAGGTCATCGAGCTGAACCGCTCGCGCAACAACGTGGTGCTCTCGCGGCGCGCGGTGCTCGAGGAGGAGCGCAAGGAGGTCCGTCAGCAGATTCTCGACCGCCTGCAACCCGGACTCGTGGTGGAGGGCCAGATCTCGAACATCGTGGACTTCGGCGCCTTCGTGGACCTGGACGGGATCGACGGCCTGATTCACATCTCCGAGCTCTCGTGGTCGCACGTCAACCATCCCAGCGAGATCCTGTCCATCGGCGAGACGGTGCAGGTCAAGGTGCTGGACATCGACCGCAGTCGCCAGCGCATCTCGCTGGGTCTCAAGCAGACCCAGGAGGACCCGTGGCAGCGCATCGTCGAGACCTACAACGTGGGTGACGAGCTCGAGGGACGCGTGACCAAGGTCGTGACCTTCGGGGCCTTCGTGGAGATCCTGGACGGGGTCGAGGGCTTGGTGCACATCTCTGAGCTCGCCGCCCACCACGTGGAGAACCCCCGAGAGATCGTCCAACCCCACGACGAGATCCGCGTCAAGATCCTGGAGATCGACTCCGATCGGCGTCGCCTTTCCCTGTCAGCCAAGCGCGTCGACGGTCAGGATCTGCCGCTGGTACGCCCGGACGACCCGGACGGCTCGCAGAGCGGCTCGGACGCGCAGATGCCGGCGCTGGGGCTCTCGGAAGAGGTCTTCGCCGGCGACGATGCGGCTCAGCTGGAGCGCGAAGAGCAGGCGGCGACGAGCGCCGCCGAGGAGCTTCCGGTCGCCGCCGATCCTCCGGTCGCCGACCAGCCGCCGGCCGCCGACCAGCCGCCAGCCGCCGACCAGCCGTCGGCCGCCGACCAGCCGTCGGCCGCCGACCAGCCGCCGGCCGGCGACGAGCCGCCGGCCGGCGACGAGCCGCTGCAGCCGGTCAGCGACTCGCTTCCGGCCTGAAGCGACCGCGCGGCCCGCGTGCGGCGGCCGCGGGCCGAAGCTGCGGCCGGCCCGTTGCCCTATGTCCAGCACGCCTGACCACCAGCCCCCGTTCGTGGGCCTGACCGGAGGACTGGGGGCCGGGAAGTCCACCGCGCTCGAGGCTCTGCGCGGGCTCGGGGCCGAGGTGCTCTCCACCGACCGCGTAGTCCATGAGCTGTACGGCGAAGGGGAGGTGCGCGATGCCGTGGTGTCGCGGTGGGGAGCGACCGTGATGCGCGACGGAGCGGTCGATCGTGAGGCCGTCGCCCGCCGCGTGTTCGCCGACGCGTCTGAGCGCAAATGGCTGGAGGCACTGCTGTGGCCCCTGGTCGCCGAGCGCGTAGCCGCCTGGCGCGCCCAGGTCAGCAATCGCCGTCCATCACCTCGGGCCATCGTGGTGGAGACGCCCCTGCTCTTCGAGGCCGCCCTGGAGGGCGCATACGACGCGACGGTGGCCGTGGTCTCGGCAGAGGCCGTCCGCCACCAGCGCGCGGCGGGGAGGGGGCATGCGCTCGTCGACGAGCGCGCAGCGCGGCAGCTCCCGCAAGAGGAGAAGGCGCGCCGTGCCACCTTCGCCGTTCACAATGACGGCAGCGTGGCCGAGCTCGAGCAAGAGCTGTCGGCCATCCTTGACAAGCTGGGTGGATGACCTCGGTGCCGCCTTCCCCACGCGCCCCCGGGGCACGCGCGAGACCGTCCGCGCGTGTCAGGGGCGGAGCTCGGTCTCCTCGGCGCACCCAGGAGGCGCCGGCCCGGCGCCGGCGCCCGGGCACCGCCGGCCTGCTCGCCGCGCTGGCCTTAGCGGCGCTGCTGATCGTTCCCCACCTCAACCACGCGGTGCGAGACATCGCGCTCCCCCTGCGCGATCAGGACATCATTCGCCAGCAGGCGGCGCAGAAGCATCTGGATCCTGCCCTGATCGCTGCCGTCATCTTCGCGGAGACCAGGTTCAACCCGCGACGCTCGCCCACGGGCGCGGAGGGCCTGATGCAGATCGAGCCCGGCACGGCCGCCTTCCTGGCTCACCTGTCGCACGGCTACCGCTTCCAGGTCAGCGACCTGGCCACGCCCCAGGTGAACATCGCCTACGGCAGCTATTACCTACGCTACCTGCTCGACCACTTCCGCGGCGACGAGGTGCTGGCCATCGCCGCGTACAACGGGGGCGTGGCCAACGTCGACCACTGGGTCGCGCAAGCACGGGCTCAGGGTCACAGCCTCACCGCGCAGGCCATCCCCTTTCCCGAGACGCGCACCTACGTGCGGCGCGTGCTCCAGGCTCGCGGCGACTACCGCACCGCTTACGGCCGGCAGCTTGCGCTGACCTGAGGCGGCAGCAGCACCGCTGCCGCCCGGCCGTGACCTGAGGTCACAACATGCGCGGGCCGCGGTCGGGTAGCGTCGCCCCGATAACGCTGCGGGCGCCGCCGGGCGCCGGGGCGCCCATCCTCCGCACCCTGGGAAAGAATCGTCCTTGTCACGCATTCGCGTTCCTGCCGCCGCCCTGGCGGCGGCCGTCGCACCGGCCGGGGCCACGGCGCCCGGCCTGGCTCAAGGCCAAATCCTCGCACTACTCAAACGCCAAGTGCCATCGCCTGATCAGCCACTACGTGAAGACCCACAAGAAGCAGATCAAGAAGAACCCGGTGGCCGAGGGCAAGGGCAAGGGCAAGGGCAAGTACATCCGTCGCCTCCAGAAGCACCGTTGCATGTTCGGCGGGTGACACCGACCTGATCGCAGGCGGCGGTTCCGGGCGTCCCCGGCCGCGTCGCTACGGTTATGAGGGACCCGGGTCCGTGCTCGCCACGCGGCCTGGGTCTCTTTTCCATGCCCGCCTTCAAGCTCGACTCCGCCTTCACACCCACCGCCGATCAGCCACGCGCGATCGAGCAGCTGGCCGAGAGCATCGAGCGGGGCGAGCGCTTCTCCACCCTGCTGGGGGCCACCGGCACGGGCAAGACCATGACCATGGCCGGGGTCATCGAGGCCGTCCAGCGCCCGACCCTGGTCATGGCCCACAACAAGACGCTGGCCGCACAGCTGTGCAACGAGTTCCGCACCTTCTTCCCGGACAACGCGGTCGAGTACTTCGTGTCCTACTACGACTACTACCAGCCCGAGGCCTACGTGCCCTCGCGCGACCTGTACATCGAGAAGGACTCGGCCATCAACCAGGAGGTGGACCGCCTGCGTCACGCCGCCACCGCGGCGGTGTTCGCGCGCCGCGACGTGATCGTGGTCGCGTCGGTGTCCTGCATCTTCGGCCTCGGCTCGCCCGAGACCTATGAGATGAACATGCAGATCCTGCGCCGGGGCGAGGTCATCGACCGCGATCAGCTGCTGCGCAAGCTCGTCTCCATCCAGTACACGCGCAACGACACGGCCCTGTCGCGCGGCACCTTCCGGGTGCGTGGCGAGACGCTCGAGGTCTTTCCCGCGTACGCCGAGACCGCTTTTCGGGCCATCATGTTCGGCGACGAGATCGAGCGCCTGCAGCACTTCGACCCGCTCACCGGCGAGCTCATCGCCGACGGCCTCGAGCACGTGGCCATCTGGCCGGCGACTCACTACAACGTCAAGGAGGGCACCGTCGAGGCCGCCGTGCAGGAGATCGGCCGGGAGCTGAACGCGCGCTGTGAGGAGCTCGAGTCCGAGGGCAAGCTGCTCGAGTCCCACCGCCTGCGGCAGCGCACGCAGTACGACATGGAGATGCTGCGGGAGATGGGGTTCTGCTCGGGGATCGAGAACTACTCGCGCATCCTGGACGGCCGCTGCCCGGGTGACCGCCCCTACTGCTTGATCGACTACTTCCCGAAGGACTTCGTCTGCCTGATCGACGAGTCCCACCAGACCGTGCCCCAGATCGGCGGGATGTTCGAGGGCGACCGGTCGCGCAAGCGGACGCTGGTCGACTACGGCTTTCGCCTGCCCAGCGCCATGGACAACCGCCCGCAGACCTTCGACGAGTTCCTGTCCATCACCCCGCAGCTGATGTTCGTCTCCGCCACGCCCGGCGGGTATGAGCGCACCCGCTCGGGCCGTGTGGTCGAGCAGATCGTGCGCCCGACGGGGATCGTCGATCCCGAGGTGCAGGTGCGCGCCACGCGCAACCAGATCGACGACCTCATGAACGAGGTGCGCCAGCGGGTCGGCCGCAACGAGCGCGTGCTGGTAACCACGCTGACCAAGAAGATGTCGGAGGACCTCACCGGCTACCTCCTGGAGATGGGCTTCAAGGTGCGCTACCTGCACTCGGAGATCGACACCCTGGAGCGAATCCAGATCATTCGCGACCTGCGTCTGGGTGAGTACGACGTGCTCGTGGGCGTCAACCTCCTGCGTGAGGGCCTGGACCTGCCCGAGGTCACCCTGGTGGCCATCCTCGACGCCGACAAGGAGGGCTTCCTGCGCGGGGAGACCTCGCTGATTCAGACCATCGGCCGCGCCGCGCGCAACATCGAGGGGCGGGTGATCATGTACGCCGACAAGGAGACCGCAGCGATGCGGGCGGCGATCGAGGAGACCGACCGGCGCCGCGAGATCCAGCGCGCCTACAACGAGGAGCACGGCATCACCGCCTCCACCATCGTCAAGGGCATCTCCGACATCGCCGAGTTCCTCACCCAGGAGTCCAAGGTCCCGCGGGGAAGGGGTCGCCGTCGACCCAAGCGCCCGGAGGGCATGCCCGAGCACGAGCTCGAGCGCCTGGTGGTGGAGCTCGAAGAGGAGATGCTGGCGGCGGCGGAGGATCTACGCTTTGAGTACGCCGCCCAGCTGCGCGACGAGCTGCGCGACCTGCGGCGTGACCTACGCGACGTGCAGGCCTCCGAAGCGCCCGCGGGCGCCTGACGGCACCGCTCCGCAGGCCTTTCGCTAGGCTTGGCCGCGCCCGCGCCACCCGTGCCGGCGGCGACCGCCACCACCGGAGGCTTGCATGGAGCTCGACCGCCAGACCATCGAGAAGCGTGACTTTCCCATCGGCCGTCGGGGCTATGAGCCGGAGGCCGTCGACCTGCACCTCGAGCAGGTCGCCGAGCAGGTTGAGGCCCTGCGCCGTGGGGCCGGCCAGCAGCAGACGGCCGGGCAGTCGCTGGCCGCGGCCGCCTCCACCCAGGTGCAGGCGATCGTCGAAGCGGCGGAGACCACCGCCGCCGACATTCAGCGTAAGGCCGAGATGGAGGCCCAGCGCGTGCGCCAGGAGGCCGAGCGCAACGCGGAGCAGACCCGTGAGGACGCCGTGGCCCGGGCACGAAGCCACGTGGAGTCCGTCAGCGAGGCCACCTCGGCCATGCTCCAGCGCGTTGACGCCATGGAGAACGAGCTCGGCGCGCTCATCGACAGCCTGCGCACGGGTGGCGAGCGCCTGAACGGCGACCTCTCCACGCTGCAGGAGGGCATGGGCAACCTGTACGAGGCCGCCGGGCAACGCGGTGGCGCAGCCCAGACGGGCGCCCCCGGTGGTGCGCCGCGAGGGGGCGCCTCGCAGGCCGCGGGACAGCGCGCCACACGGCCGGGCGCGGCGCGCGAAACCGGCGCGGCGACCCAGGCCTCCTCGGCCGAGGAGGCGACGGAGGAGCAGCCCGCCACCGCGACGGACAGGGCCGCGTCGCCGGGTGGAGCGCCCGCCGCGTCCGAAGAGCACACCGAGGGCGCGCCGGCGCGGGACGACCTGGACGGGGCGCGCCTGATCGCGCTGAACATGGCCCTCAACGGTCAGCCGCGCGAGGAGGCTGACCGGTACCTGGCAGAGAACTTCGAGCTCGCCGACCGTGACGGCCTGCTCGACGAGGTCTACGCGGCCGTCGAGAGCTGATCACCCTCGAGCCGGCCGAGCGCGGCCGAGCGCCGCGGTTGCTCGCAAAGTGCGGCTCGTCGGGCTCTTTGCCCCATCGAACGTCTGTTCGCCCGCCTACAATGAGCGTCGATGCCGGTCTCCGACCGCATAGTCGTCAGCGGTGCGCGGGCGCACAACCTGCGCAACGTCTCGCTGACCCTGCCGCGCGACGCTCTGGTGGTCATCACCGGCCTCTCGGGGTCGGGTAAGAGCTCGCTGGCGTTCGACACGATCTACGCGGAGGGCCAGCGCCGCTACGTGGAGTCCCTGTCGGCCTACGCACGCCAGTTCCTCGGACAGATGGACAAGCCCGACGTCGACTCCATCGAGGGTCTGTCACCCGCCATCTCGATCGATCAGAAGACGACCTCGCGCAACCCGCGCTCGACTGTGGGCACGGTCACCGAGATCTATGACTACCTGCGGCTGCTGTGGTCGCGCGTGGGCAAGCCGCACTGCCCGACGTGCGGGCGCCCGATCGCCGGGCAGTCGGCCGAGCAGATCATCGACCAGGTGATGGAGCTGCCCGAGGGAGCCCGGTTCATGGTGCTGGCTCCCGTGGTGCGCGGGCGCAAGGGGGAGTACGGCAAGCTCCTGGGCGAGCTGCGCACCGACGGCTTCGCGCGGGTCAAGGTCGACGGCGAGGTGCACATGCTCGACGAGCAGATCGAGCTGGACAAGAAGTACAAGCACGACGTGTCCGTGGTCGTTGACCGTCTGGTCATGCGCCACGACCTGCGAAAGCGCCTGGCCGACTCCATCGAGACCGCGGTTGCGCTGGCGGATGGCCTGGTCGAGATCGAGATGGTGGCGCGCTCGGGCGGCGCGGAGGCGCCCTCCACGCTGGTCTTCTCCGAGCGGTTCGCCTGTCCCGTCCATGGGCCTTCCCTGGTCGAGCTGGAGCCGCGCATCTTCTCCTTCAACTCGCCCCACGGGGCGTGTGAGCGCTGCACCGGACTCGGCTCCCAGATGGAGATCGACCCCCATCTGGTGGTGCCCGACCGCTCGCTGTCCATCGGCGAGGGCGCCTTGGCTCCGTGGGCCGGCAGCGCGTCCAGCTACTACGAGCAGATCACCGAGGCCATCGCGCAACGCTATCGGGTCGACCTGGATGCCGCGTGGGACGATTTGCCCGCCGAGCAGCAGGACCTCTTCCTGCACGGGACCAACGGCGAGCCGCTGCAGGTGACATACCGCAATCGCTACGGTCGGCGACGCTCCTACGCGACGCGCTTCGAGGGCATCGTGCCCAACCTGGAGCGCCGCTATCGCGAGACCGACTCGGAGTGGACGCGCGAGAAGATCGAGGAGTTCATGTCGTTGCGTCCCTGCCCGGTGTGTGGGGGCGCTCGGCTGCGTCCCGAGTCACGCGCGGTGCTGGTGGGCGAGACGCGTATCGAGGACTTCTGCGCCCTGTCGGCCCGGCGAGCGCTGCGTTGGCTCGCCGACGTGGAGCTCTCAGACACCGACCGTCACGTCGCGCGGCTGATCCTGCGTGAGATCGAGGAGCGTCTGCGCTTCCTGGAGAACGTCGGCATCGGTTACCTGTCCATGGACCGCGCCGCCGCGACCCTGTCCGGTGGAGAGGCGCAGCGTATTCGCCTGGCCACCCAGATCGGCTCCTCGCTGGTGGGCGTGCTCTACATCCTCGACGAGCCCTCGATCGGCCTGCACCAGCGCGACAACAGCAAGCTGATCGCCACCCTGGAACGTCTGCGCGACCTGGGCAACACGGTGATCGTCGTCGAGCACGACGAGCAGACCATGCGCGCGGCCGACCACCTGGTCGATCTGGGGCCAGGGGCCGGCGAGCACGGAGGGGAGATCGTGGCCCAGGGCACCGCGGCCGAGGTCCAGCGCGTGCCCGAGTCCTTGACGGGACAGTTCCTGGCCGGCACGCGCACCGTGGCGGTGCCCGAGCGACGTCGCACCCCCAGTGGCTACGTGGACATCACGGGCGCCGACCAGCACAACCTGCGCAACATCGACGTGCGGGTGGCGCTCGGCGCGCTGACCTGCGTCACCGGCGTATCGGGCTCGGGCAAATCCACCCTGGTCAACGAGGTCCTGTACAAGGCGGTGGCCAATCGCCTGCACCGGGCCCGTCAGCGCCCGGGCGCCCACCGCGCGATCACCGGCCTGGATCAGCTGGACAAGATCATCGCCGTCGACCAGTCGCCGATCGGGCGCACGCCGCGCTCGAACCCGGCCACCTATACGGGCCTGTTCGACGTCATCCGGGACCTGTTCTCCAAGACCCAGGAGGCACGCGCCCGCGGGTACAAGGCGGGCCGCTTCAGCTTCAACGTCAAGGGAGGTCGCTGCGAGGTGTGCCGGGGCGACGGTCAGATCAAGATCGAGATGCACTTTCTGCCCGACGTCTACGTCCCCTGCGAGCAGTGCCACGGCAAGCGCTACAACCGTGAGACGCTCGAGGTGCGCTTCAAGGGCCGCAGCATCGCCGACGTGCTCGACATGCCGGTCGAGGAGGCGTTGGCCTTCTTCGCGCTCATCCCCAAGATCCGCCGGCGCCTGGAGACGCTGGACGCGGTCGGGCTGGGCTACATCCGCCTCGGTCAGCCGGCCACCACGCTCTCGGGGGGCGAGGCTCAGCGCGTCAAGCTCGCCACGGAGCTGTCCAAGGTGGCCACGGGCTCGACCATGTACATCCTCGACGAGCCCACCACCGGGCTGCACTTCGCCGACGTGCAGCGTCTGCTTGACGTGCTGCAGCGACTGGTGGACGTCGGCAACACCGTGGTGGTGATCGAGCACAACCTGGACGTCATCAAGAGCGCCGATCGCCTGATCGACATGGGCCCCGAGGGCGGGGAGGAGGGTGGGTTGGTCATCGCTTCGGGAACCCCCGAGGAGGTGGCGGCCGGGTCCCAGCGCGGCGGCTCGCACACCGGGCGCTTCCTGGCCGAGGTGCTCAGGCCGCGAGCCAGCAAGGCCAAGGCCACCCGCAGGCGGCGACGCCCGGTGGGCGCCGCCGCCTGAGCCGCGAGGAGTCCCGGCGCTCGCCGGCCCCTGTGGCGCGTGCCTGCCAAGCTGTGACCCGTGAGCGCCGGCCCGCCCGCCCACGCTCCACACCCGGGGGTCGTGGATGCGGCGCGCCTGCGCCTGTGGGCGCAGAAGTGGCGTTGGTATGAACGCAATGCGCTGCCCTGGAACCGCGCACGCATCCACTGGGAGTTCATGCGCCGCGAGGCGTTCGTGCGCTGGCCGGTGCACGGCAACGTGCTTGAGTGCCTGCGTGACGGCCGTCTGCAGGTGGGCGCGGGGACGCTACTCGAGCCCGGTGTGTGGATCACGGCTCCGGCACCGGCGCGGGTGCGCATCGGCGTGGGGTCGTTTCTGAACCTGAACGTCATGGTGGCGGCGCTTGAGTCCGTGGAGATCGGAGACCACTGCATGCTGGCCAACGGCTGCTTTGTGAGCGATGCCAGTCACCGTTACGACGATCCTCGGCGACCCATCACCTGGCAGGGATTTGACAGCAAGGGGCCGACGCGCATCGGCGACAACGTCTGGTGCGGAGCGGGCGTCGTGGTCACCAGCGGCGTGAGCATCGGCGAACGCTGCGTGATCGGCGCCGGCAGCGTGGTGACCCACGACATCGAGCCCTTCTCCATCGCCGCCGGCGCTCCCGCCCGGGTGATACGCCGCATCGAGTACCCCGCGGGGGCGGGGGCGGGGGCCCTGCCGCGCTGAGGCGCATGACCTGAGGACCCGCTCGGGCCGATGCTCGGGCGCGCTGATGGTCGCCTGCGTTGATTGGTCTCGGGAAGTACCCTGAAAGCGGGAGCCGCCGGCTAGCCTTCCTGCAGGCGCTCGCGCAGGCGGGTCAGCTCCTGGGGATCGATCGAGTAGGTGTGGTCGGCGGTGGGAAACCGGCGCTTGCGTACATCGTCGGCGTAGCTGCTGACGCCGCTGACCATCTCTGACAGCAGATCCGCGTAGCGCTTGACGAAGCGGGCGCCAACCCCGTCGCGGATGCCCAACAGGTCGTGAAAGACGAGCACCTGGCCGTCGGTGGCCGCTCCGGCGCCGATGCCGATGACCGGCACGTGCAGGCGCGTCATGGCCTCGGCGGCCACCGCGGCCGGGACGGCCTCGAGCACGAGCGAGAAGCAGCCGGCCCGCTCCAACGAGACGGCGCCCTCGATGACCTCCAGCGCGCGCTCGGCGGTACGGCCCTGTGCGCGGTAGCCCCCCAACGCGGTGGCCGTCTGCGGGGTGAGACCCACGTGGCCCATGACGGGGATGCCCGCGCGCACGATGGCCCGGGCCCGGTCGATCGAGCTGCCCGCGCCCTCCAGCTTGACCGCGTCACAGCCGGCCTCCTTGACGAAGCGCTGCGCGGTGGCTACCGCCTGCGTGTCGGAGCCCTCGTAGGAGCCGAAGGGCAGGTCACCGACCAGCAGAGCGGTCCCCAGGCCGCGGCGCACGGCCGCGCACAGCATCAGCATCTCCTCGATGGTCACCGGCACGGTGGAGGGGTAGCCGAGCACCGTCATGGCCCCGGAGTCGCCGACCAGCACGACGTCGACGCCCGCCGCCTCGGCCGCCTGCGCGCTGGGGAAGTCGTAGGCGGTGACCATCACGATGGGCTCGCCCAGACGCTTCTTGTCGAGCAGCCGCGGCAGGGTCATGGGCAGACGTTGCTCGTGGGCGGGGGCGGCGGGGGAGAGGGGCGCGGCGGACATGAGAGGCTCCTGTCTTCGAAAGAGGGCTGCGAGCAGGCGGTCTAGGCGAGCAGGGCGGCGGCTTGGTGGTCGACGGCGACGATCTCGTTGGCGGCGGTCACGTGGACCACCACGGGCTGGAAGGACTCGAGCTCGGCGCGGTCATAGCTCGAGTAGGAGAAGACGATGATCGTGTCTCCCTGGTGCACGAGCCGGGCGGCCGCCCCATTGACCTTCATGTCGCCGGAGCCGCGTGCCCCTTCGATGGCGTAGGTGACGAAGCGCGACCCGTTGTCGACGTCGACCACGTGCACCTGCTCGTGCTCGAGGATGTCGGCGGCCTCGAGCAGGTCGGGGTCCACGGTGATCGAACCGACGTAGTGCAGGTCGCAGTCGGTGACCGTGGCCCGGTGGATCTTGGACTTGAGCATCACGCGGTGCATGGTTGTGCTGCCTCCTTGACTCGAGGGACGGGACGGGACGGGACGGCGGCGGCGGGTGAGGCGGTCAGGAGCAGGTTGTCGATCAGGCGCACCCCGCCGACCGTGGCCGCCACCACCAGCAGTGCGGGGCCGGCGAGCTCACCGACGGGCGTCAGGGTGGCGGGATCCACCAGCTGCAGGTACTCCGGGACGACGCCGAACGAGGACATGGCGGCGTTCCCGGCGTCCAGGAGCGCGTCAGCGTCGCGCTCTCCCTGCTCGGCGCGCCGGGCCGCGGCGGTCAGGGCACGCCACAAAGCCACCGCCGCCTCGCGCTCGGCCGTCCCGAGTCGGGCGTTGCGACTGGAAAGCGCCAGGCCATCGGCCTCGCGCACGGTGGGACAGACCACCACGCGGACCGCCAGACCCAGGTCGCAGATCATTCTGCGCAGGACCACAGTCTGCTGGGCGTCCTTCTGGCCCAGGTAGAGCGAGTCCGCAGCACTGGCGATGAGGAGCTTGGTCACCACGGTGGTGACGCCGTGGAAGTGGCGCGCACCGCGAGCCGCACCCTCGAGGACCGCGGTAAGCCCTTGCACCGAGACCCGGGTGGCAAAGCCCGCGGGATACATCTCTTCGGCAGAGGGGACGAAGAGCAGGTCGGCGCCGGCCTCGACGGCGAGCACCCGGTCACGGCCTTCGTTGCGCGGGTAGGACTCGAGGTCGGCCGACTGCGTGAACTGGGCCGGATTGACGAACAGGCTGACCACGACCAGGTCGCCCTCCGTTCGTGCCTGGCGGATGAGCGAGAGGTGACCCTCGTGCAGCGCTCCCATCGTCGGTACGAGCGCGATGGTGCGCCCCTCGCGCCGCGGGTCCGCGAGGGCGTCGCGGAGGCCGCCCACCGTGCGCAGGGACCTCACGTCGTCGCTCCGGAGTGCGCGAGCGCGCGCGTGGCGTCGGTCAGGCTGTCGAATACGGCCAGCAGGTCCGGGGCGCGCTCGGCCACCGCAGCACGCTGACGGGTGACGGTCTGCTCGTCGCCCCGCGCCACTGGCCCGGTCAGCGACTGCGCCCCCCGCCGCGCCCAGTTCTCGACGGCGCCTCGCACGAGCGCCACCACGGGCTCGCGCTGCACGCCGGCACTCGCGGCGAGGCGCTCGGCGGCGCACTCCAGTGTGACGAGGTAGTTCGACGCCATGGATGCGGCGGCGTGATAGGCGCTGCGGTCAGCCTCCCGCACGGTGACGGGCGCGAGTCCGAGGCGCGTCGCCAGCTCGGTGGCGATGACCAGGGCACGGGTACTGGAGCCGGCCACGGCGGCCGCCGCACCGTCCCACGGCGCGCTGTCGGCGCCGGTGACCGCCACGAGCGGATGCATGGAGAAGACGTCGCCGTCGCCGAGCACGCTCAGGCTCGTCGCCCCGGAGCAGTGTCCGATGGGCACGCTCTGCGAAGGGTTGGCCGGCTCTGACCGCACTCGCCTGGCCACCGTGGCGATCTGGTCGTCGGGAACGCACAGCAGCACGGCGCTGACGCCCTCCAGGTGGCCTGCCCGCCAGTCGCGCGCCAGGGGACCAACGATCTCGTGACCGCCTGCGTGGAGCCGCTCGGCGATGGCCAGACCTAGGTGGCCACGGCCGATGACGGCCAGGCGGGACAGGAAGGATGTCATCAGGTTGGTCCAGTTCCCAATCGGGATACCGGCGCGGATGGTGGGGGCTTGTACGGCGTTGGTCCGTCCCCAGTCACAGACTGCGGTGACGGCCACCGCGGACTATAGCCGTGGTGGCAAGCGCGGCTGGCCGCCGGCCGTGGCCCGCGGGCAATACCATCGGCCGTAGTGAAGGTAGGTTCCTCCCCGGCCTCCGAACGCCGTGAGGCGCTCACGGACGTCCTCAGGCGGGCCCGCGGCTGCGTGCGCTGCGCGGAGCTGGCCGCGACACGCCAGAACGTCGTGTTCGGCGCCGGCAACGCCGATGCCGACCTGATGTTCGTGGGCGAGGCCCCCGGTGCCCGGGAGGATGAGCTGGGGCTGCCCTTCGTAGGACGGGCCGGCAAGCTGCTCGAGCAACTGCTGGGCGAGATCGGACTCGAGCGTGCGGACGTGTTCATCGCCAACGTGCTCAAGTGCCGGCCGCCGAGCAATCGCGACCCCCTGCCCGCGGAGATCGCCAACTGCAGTGAGTATCTGATGGCGCAGGTCGACCTGATCGCGCCCCGCGTGATCTGCACCCTGGGCAACTTCGCCACCAAGCTCCTGCGCTCCGATACCGCGGGCATCACGCGCGTGCACGGTCGCGCCGAGGTGCATCAGATCGGTCCGCGAAGCGTGCGGCTCTACCCGATCTATCACCCGGCCGCAGCGCTCTACACCCCACGCATGCTCGAGGTTCTGCGCGAGGACTTCGCCGGCCTGCCCGCCCTGCTCGCGCAGCCCGCCCCCGCGCAGCCACTCAGCGAGCCCACCCTGCCCGTCCTGCCCCCGTCGGGGCAGGACGGATCCACGTCCGCTTCGACGTCCGCTTCGCCTGGGCCCGATTCGACGGAACTCGCGGCGGAGTCTGAGCCCGGCCGGGCGCCCGAGCCCGGCCAGATGGAGCTGTTCTGAAGTGGTGCCAGCCGGATTGCCTGCGGGTGCTCGGCGAAGCTGAGTTGCCATGGGTGGGGCGAACCACCGGGCCCGAGCAAACGGAGACGCTCGGCGCCGAGCTGGCGACCCGGCTCGTGGCCGGAGACATCGTGCTGGTGCGCGGCGAGCTGGGCGCCGGCAAGACCTGCCTGGTGCGGGGCGCGGCGCGGGCGCTGGGAGTCAGCGACCCGGTGACCAGTCCGACGTTCAGCATCGGCCACCGCTATCACGCAGATGGCGTCGTCGTCTCCCATCTCGATCTCTACCGGCTGCCCGCGCTGGCCGAGGAGGACCCGGCGCTGTTGGCTGACTATCTCGGCGCGGGGCGTATCGCCTTCGTGGAATGGCCGCCGGCGCCGGCGTGGCAGCTGGCCGACGCCCGCTGGGCGGTCACGCTGCACCACGCGGGGGGTGACGTACGCGAGGTGGAGGTGCACCAGATCGGCGGTGAGCAGCGGTGATCGTGCTCGGGCTGGACAGCGCCACGTCCGCCACCGTAGCCGGCCTGCTGGTCGAGGACGGTGCGATCACCGAGACCCGTGAGGACGTTGCGCCCGATGGACGCCCCGCCCATGGCACCCGCCTGCTTGCGCTGGCCGCCGGCCTGCTGCAAGGGGCGGGGCTGTCCTGGGGGGACGTCGAGCGTGTCGCGGTGGGAATCGGACCGGGGAGCTTCACCGGCCTGCGCATTGGGGTGGCGTGCGCCCGCGGACTGGCTCAGTCGCTCGGAGCTCCGGTCACCGGCGTATCGACCCTGGGCACGCTGGCCGAGGGCGCCGCGTGCGCCCAGCGGCAGCTGGGCGCCGACGCGCGCCCCGTGCTGGCGATGCTCGACGCCCGACGCGGCGAGGTGTACTGCGCGGGCTGGATGCAGGCACGTGAGCTCGTGGGCGTGCGGGCGATCGCTCCCGAGCACCTGGGCCAGCTGATCGGCGCCGTGGACGCCGACGCCTGGTTGGCCGTTGGCGACGGGGCGATACGATTCAGGGCCCATCTCGACCGGGCGGGAGTGGAGGTACCGGACGACGCATCGCCCCTGCATCAGGTCAGCGGCGCTGTCGTCTGCCGACTCGCCGCCGCCCGCCCAGGGCTCGCGCCGGAGGCCGTCCTGCCCGACTACCGGCGCTCGCCCGACGCCCGCGTCCCACGGCAGGTGCCCCGCTCGTGACCGAACCGACCGCCGCCGAGAGCCCAGCCGACACCCTGTCGGTGCGCGTACGCCGGCTCATCTACGCCGACCTGCCCCAGGTCATGGGCGTCGAGCGGCGAGCGTTCCCGACGCCGTGGTCGCTGGCCATGTTCGTCCTGGAGCTGTCCAAGCCCTCCGGGGTGTGCCTGGCGGCCACGCTGGGGGGAAGGCTCGTCGGATATCTCATCTGCTCTCGCTACGAAACGGTCTGGCACATCATGAACGTGGCGGTGGATCCGGACCAGTGGCGTCGTGGCGTGGGCTCCGCCCTGCTCGCCCAGCTCTACACCCGGATCGGTGACCGGGACGCCCGCTTCACCCTGGAGGTGCGCCGCTCCAACCACGCGGCGATCCGCCTGTACGAGCGAGATGGGTTCCGCGCCGCCGGGATGCGCCGACGCTATTACCAGGACAACGGAGAGGACGCGGTCGTCATGTGGCGGACTCCGGCCACGCTGGCCGGGACGCTCGCCGACGTGCCCAATCCCGGTCGCGCCCTTGGCTTCTGATCGTCCTTTAGGCCTGATCCTGGCCCTGGAGACGAGCTGCGATGACACCTGCGCGGCGGTCATCGATCGGGCCGGGCACGTGCACGCCAACGTCATCTCCTCCCAGGGCATCCACGATCGCTACGGAGGGGTGGTGCCCGAGATCGCCTCACGCCACCACCTCGAGCTGGTCAACCTCGTTGTCGACCAGGCTCTGTCTGACGCAGCCATCGAGCTCGGCGACCTCGACCTGATGGCGGTCACCCAGGGCCCTGGGCTGGTCGGTGCGCTCCTGGTCGGGCTGAGCACGGCCAAGGCATTGGCTGCCGCCCGAGGTCTGGACCTGGCGCCGGTCGACCACCTGCAGGGTCACGTGGCCGCCAGCTTCTTGGCGCCGAACGCGCTTCAGCCTCCATTCCTGTGCCTTGTGGCCAGCGGCGGCCACACGCTACTCGGGCACGTGACCGAATACGCGGGCATGCGTGTCCTGGGTCGCACGCTCGACGACGCCGCGGGTGAGGCCTTCGACAAGGGTGCGCGCATGCTCGGGCTGGGCTATCCGGGTGGCCCGGCCCTGGAACGTCTGGCGCGTACCGGAGACCCCACCGCCTTCGCCTTTCCGGGCGGGGCGCCGAGCACCCGCGGCGCGGGTCAGAGCAGCTTTGCGCGCGGTCTGGACTTCTCCTTCGCGGGACTGAAGACGGCCCTGCTCTATCGGCTGCGCGACCTCTCCGATACGGAGCGGGAGTGCCGACGCGCCGACCTGGCCGCCTCCTATCAGCGGGCGATCGCCGAAGCGCTGGCCCTGCGCGTGGAGCGGGCCCTCGCGCGCACCGGCGTACGCCGCCTCGCCCTGGGTGGAGGGGTCGCCGCCAACCGCGTGGTCCGCGAGCGCATGGGCGCCGTGGACGCCGAGGTGCACGTGCCCGCCCCGGAGCTGTGCACCGACAACGCGGCCATGATCGCCAGCGCCGCGCGCTTCGGCCCGCGGCTGGCCTACCCGGCCTACCTGCGCCTCGAGGCCTACGCCACCGGAGAGCGGGCGGCGTGAGCGGCCCGCTGACAGGGGGTCGCCCAGACGCCCCGCCGGGGGACGCGCGGCACACCGTCACCCTCTTCGGTCGCCCCGGCTGCCATCTATGCGACGACGCGCGCGCCGAGCTCGCGCCGCTGGCCCGTGAGCTGGGGTTTCTCCTGCGAGAGGTGGACATAACCGACGATGACCGTCTGCATCGAGCCCTGTTCGAGCGCATTCCGGTGGTCGCCGTGGACGGGCACGAGCTATGTGACTTCTACGTTGACCAGAGCAGGTTGCGTGCCGCGCTGGCCCGCCCGATCAACGCTCGGTGATGAACTACAGTCAGCCGATGAGCTCGCGCGAGCTAGCCACGGCCGACGGCCTCGACAGAGAGGGCCTACCGGAACCGGGAGAGCGTTTGTCCCTGGGCGTGGCGGCGCGGCTGTCGCGCTACCTGCAGGTGCTCACCCAAGCGCGCAAGATGGGCAAGGAGACGATCTCCTCGCAGGAGCTTTCCGACTACACGCACGTCAACTCCACGCAGATCCGGCGCGACCTCTCAGGCTTTGGCAAGTTCGGCAAACGTGGCGTCGGTTACAACGTGGAGTCGCTGGTCTCCCAGATCCGCAAGATCCTGCGCACGGCGGGCCAGCACAACATCGCGCTGTTCGGAGCCGGCCACCTGGGCAAGGCGATCGCCTCGTCGGACATCTTCGCCGACCATGGCTTTCGCGTCGTGGCCATGTTCGACGTGGATAGGGCCAAGGTGGGTACGCACGTGGGCAGGCACGAGGTGCGCCACACCGACGAGCTGCGTCGTGTGGTGGAGGAGGATGAGATCGTGGTGGGCGTGCTGGCGGTGCCCACCCAGGCGGCGCAGACGCTCGCCGACGAGCTGGTGGAGGCCGGCGTGAAGATCATCTTCGACTACTCCGAATCGCTTCTGGACGTGCCCCCGGAGGTCACCGTGCACACCTCCAGTCCCGCCGTCGATCTGCTCTACGCGCTCTACTTCTATCTGACCTGACCTGAAAGCGGGCACGCCGGTAGCACGGCGGCCCCACCCGCCCGGTCAGCGCCTGCCATGAACCGCCTCGACCTCGATCGCGCCGAAGAGCTCTTCGCCGGCTCCGCCGACCACACTGTCGGCCTGGAGGAGGAGTTCGCCATCCTTGACCCGACCACCCTGGGCCTCGTTCCCCGCTTCGCCGAGCTGCGCGACGCGGCGGACGTCGAAGACGCTGTGCTGCATGCATCGATAACCGGCGAGCTGATCGCATCGGAGATCGAGATCGTCTCTGGTCGCGGCGACGACCTGGCCCAAGCGCTCTCACTCCAGCGAGAGCGGCGCCGGCGGCTGTTCGCCCTGGCCACCCAGCGCGGGGTCGCCCTGGGCGCCACGGGGACCCACCCCTGGTCGGACTATCGCGAGCAGCAGATCATCGACACCGAGCACTACCGCCGCGTCGAGGAGGGCCTGAAGTACGTCGCCTGGCGCAACAACACCTTCAGCCTCCACGTCCACGTGGGCATCGCCGGGATCGATCGGGCGGTGCGAGTGTGTGACCGCCTGCGCCCCGTCCTCCCGCTGCTGCTCGCGGTGTCGGCCAACTCGCCCTATCTGGATGGACGCGACAGCGGCCTGCACTCCGCTCGCAGCCAGAGCTTCACCAAGAGCTTTCCGCGCTGCGGGGTCCCTGACGCCTTTGGCGGCTGGCCCGCCTACCGCGAGTACCTCGAGTTCCTGCTGCATACCCGCTCCATCATCGAGTACACCCAGGTGTGGTGGTCGGTGCGGCCCCATCTGCGCTTCGGGACGGTCGAGGTACGCGTGTGCGATGCGCAGGGCACTGCCTCCGAAGCGGACGACCTCATCGGCCTCATCGTGGCGTGCGTGGCCCAGGCCGCGCGCGACGAGGACGAGGGCCGGCCACCCGTGGACCCACCGGCCCGCCTGATCGAAGAGAACATGTGGCGCGCCATCCGCTTCGGGCTGGACGGCCGGCTCATCGACCTGGAGCGCGTCGCTGAGTACCCCGCGGCCGCGGTGAGCGAGCGGCTGGCGCAGTGGACTGCGCCCGCACGCTCCGAGCTGGGCATCGAGGCCATGCCCGTCGAGCAGAACGGCGCCCAGCGCCAGCGGCGGCAGATCGAGTCGGGCGCCACCATGCAGGAGGTCTACGCTGCTTGCGTGCGCGAGACCCATCAAAGCTATGCCCAGGAGGTGAGGGTGTGAGCACACCCCCGAGCGAGCCCACCGAAGACGAGATGCGCGCGGCCTACGAGGCTGAGCTCAAGCGCATCTCCGTGAGTGATGTCGTCATCCAGACCGCCGTGTCGCTGATCAACCTGGCCGGGCGGCGCCTCGGCCTGGCCGAAGGCGCCGAAGAAGAGCGCGATCTCGAGCAGGTGCGCGACGCGATCGACGCGGCTCGCGGACTGATGCCGGTGCTCGAGCGCCGCGCCGGTCCCGACCTAGGACCTCTGCGAGATGCCCTGTCCCAATTGCAGATGGCCTACGCGCGCGAGGCCCAGGCCACAGGCGGTCCGCAGGCGGGATCGCCGCCGAGCGCCGATCCCGCACCCGAGGCCCAGCCGGACTCCGCGTCGGGGAGCACGGGTCAGCCCGATCCGGGCGCCGGCCCGGCGCAGTCCAGCGGGCGACTGTGGGTGCCCGGCCGCTGACTAAAAGACAGCGCCTGGCGGCGGGTCTCTCGCTGACCGGCCCGGCCAGCCCCTGGATGGGGAGCAAGGACGGCGGCCCAGCGATCCTTCTGGGCGGGGCGCAGGCGCGACGAGGGAGCGGCACGATAGACTCCGCCGCCGTCCGGCCGGGTGGCGTCCTGAGGGCGGCTTGTCCGGCCATATCCGTGCCCGCGGACACCGTCGCGGTCACAGCAAACTGACCGCGGAGGAGTTTCGCTTGAGCTTCCTGATGCACCACGGGGTGGTCGTCGCCCTGGTATGCGCCACCTGTGCGGTGGCCTACGGCCTTCTCACCACGCGCGCACTGCTGGCCCTGTCTGCGGGCAGCGAGCAGATGCAGGCCATCTCCCTGGCCGTGCAGCAGGGTGCGCGCGCCTATCTCAACCGGCAGTACACGACGATCGCCGGCGTGGGCGTCGTCCTGTTCATCGCCCTGATCTTCATCCAGAACATCGCCGTGGCCGCGGGCTTTGCCCTCGGAGGACTGCTCTCCGGAGCCGCGGGCTACATCGGGATGAACGTCTCGGTCCGCGCCAACGCGCGGGTGACCGAGTCTGCCCGGGGGGGCATCGCGCCCGCGCTGACCGTCGCCTTCCGGGGAGGTGCCATCACCGGCCTGCTCGTGGTCGGCCTCGCGCTGTTCGGGGTCGCGGGCTACTACGGCCTGCTCACCGCGGTCTTCGGCGACAGCCAGCGCCGCGCGGTCGAGGCGCTGATCGGCCTCGGCTTCGGCGGATCGCTGATCTCCGTCTTCGCTCGTCTCGGCGGCGGGATCTTCACCAAGGCAGCCGACGTGGGCGCCGACTTGGTGGGCAAGGTCGAGGCCGGCATCCCCGAGGACGATCCCCGCAACCCGGCCGTGATCGCCGACAACGTGGGGGACAACGTCGGTGACTGCGCCGGCATGGCCGCCGACCTGTTCGAGACCTACGCGGTCACCGCGGTGGCCGTGATGCTGCTCGGCGTCCTGACCTTTCAGGAGCAGACGCGGGTGGCGCTCTACCCGCTGGTCCTCGGTGGCGTCGCCATCATCGCTTCGATCATCGGCACCTTCGCCGTGCGCTCCCGGACGGGCAACGTCGAACGGGCCCTGTACCAGGGGCTGATCGTCTCCGGAGCGATCGCTGCGGCGGCGTTCTATCCGGTCACCCACTGGCTGATGAAGGGCGTGAGCTTTGCCGGCGGCGGGGCCGGCGGCGCGGCCCAGACCCCGAGCGTGGGTGACTTCTACCTGTGCTCGCTGATCGGCATCGTCGTCACCGCGCTGCTGTTCGTGATCACCGACTACTACACCTCGACGCGCTTCTCCCCGGTGAAGAAGACCGCCGCGGCCTCGGTGACCGGACACGCCACGAACATCATCCAGGGCTTCGGCTCGGGTCTGCAGGCCACCGCGCTGCCCGCCCTGGTGCTCGTCTTCGGCATCTTTGCCGCGTGGAAGCTCGCCGGCATCTACGGCATCGGCGTGGCGGTCATGGGCCAGCTGTCGCTCACCGGCCTGATCGTGGCTCTCGACGCGTTCGGGCCGATCACCGACAACGCCGGCGGCATCGCCGAGATGGCCGACCTGCCCGACGCGGTGCGCGACGTCACCGATTCGCTTGACGCAGTGGGCAACACCACCAAGGCGGTGACCAAGGGCTACGCGATCGGCTCGGCCGTCCTCGCGGCGATCGTGCTGTTCGCCGGCTTCCAGCAGGAGCTGGCGGACAGGAGCGGCGGCAACCACATCACCTTCGGCATCAATCAGCCGCCGGTGCTCATCGGCCTGCTGCTCGGCGGCTTGATGGTGTGCCTGTTCGCCTCGCTGTCGATCGAGGCCGTGGGCCGCGCCGGAGGTGCCGTGGTTGAGGAGGTGCGCCGTCAGTTCCGCGAGAACCCGGGAATCATGGAGGGCACGAGCACCCCCGACTACGCGACGTGCGTGGACATCGTGACCCGCACCGCGCAGCGCGAGATGATCCTGCCCTCGCTGATCCCGATCGTGCTCACGCTCGTGGTCGGGATCATCGATCAGCAGGCGCTGGGCGGCCTGCTGATCGGCGTCATCGTGGTTGGTTTCTTCTTCGCGGTGCTCATGACTGCTGGCGGCGGCGCGTGGGACAACGCCAAGAAGCTGATCGAGGACGGAGCGCACGGCGGCAAGGGCTCAGACGCCCACGCGGCCTCGGTCACCGGTGACACGGTCGGCGATCCTTTCAAGGACACGGCGGGACCGGCGATCAACCCGATGATCAAGGTAGCCAACATCGTGGCCATCCTGATCATCCCGGTCATCACCTAGCCGTCCCCGCGCGGCCTACCGGCTTTGCTCTCAGTGCGCGGCGCGTCCGCCGTCCGCGCCGTGCGGTGAGTCTAAGCTGCAGCCGGTGACCCACCAGGCGCGCCGCCTTCACCGCTCGGGCACGGTGCTGCTCTCCATGGCGATGCTGGTCATCGGCGTGGCCCTGATCGTGCAGACGGTGGTCGGCAAGGGCTCGGCCGTGCTCGTGCGCCTGCTCGTGGGGCTCCTGTTCGTGGCCGCCGGCGCCGGGCGCCTGTGGCTGGAGAGCCGACGCGTGCCGCGATGAGCGCGCAGCGATCCCGCGCAGCCGAGATGCGCTCTGAGCTGGGCGCCCGCTCGCGCACCGGCCTGCGGCGCACCCTGGGCTCGCCGATCCTCTTCGCGATCGTGTGGACGCCGCTGGCCAGCGCCGTCTACTTCTCCCTGGGCGTGGTCTCCGGTCACGCCCTGGGCCTGACGCCGCTCGTCTACCTGGTCGCCGCCGTCATGTTCGCGGTCACGGCCATGACCTACGTGGAGGGTGCGTCGCTGCACCAGGATCGGGGCGGCTCGACCGTATTCGCCCGCTACGCATTCAACGAGCTGGTTAGCTTTGCCGCGGGTTGGGCGATCCTGCTCGACTACGTGATCCTGATCGCCGTCTGCGCGTTCTCGGCCACTCAGTACCTGCGCACCTTCTGGCAGCCGCTGGGCGACCGCGGGGTCGCGCTGGTGCTGGCGCTGGCCATCATCGCCTTCGTGGCGGTGGCCAACGTGCGCGGCTTCAGCGTTCGGCGAGCGTGGCGCGTCGGTGTGCTGGTCGGCGCCGACCTGGCCCTACAGGGCTTGCTGGTGGTACTGGGCGTCGCGCTGTTCTTGCACCCGCACGCCCTCGTGGCCCAGGTGCAGCTCGGTCACGCGCCGCGCTGGTCAGACCTGATCTTCGCTTTGACCATCACCACGGTCGCCTTCACCAGCCTGGAGTCTGCCTCCGGGCTGGCCGGCGAGGTGGCGGTCGGGCGCAACGGTCTGCGCCGCCTGGTCGGCGCGGCCACCCTGTCGGTTGCGGTGGTCTACGTGGGCATCGCCCTGGTGGCGATCAGCGCCCTGCCCGTCCACAACGGTCACACCGAGCTCAGCCAGCGCTTCGTCGAGGCCCCGGTGCTGGGCATTGCTCACCGCGTGCATCCCGCCTGGCTGGCTCTGGGACTGCGCTACGTGGTCGGTGCCCTGGCCACGGTCACCCTGATCGCGGCGGCCAACTCGGCCATGCTGGGGCTGTCCCGGTTGGCCTACTCGCTGTCCACCAACCGCCAGATTCCCAGTGGCCTGGGGCGTCTGCACCCTCAGCGTTCGACGCCGTATGTGCTGATCGGCGGGGCCGCGGTGCTGGCCGCCGCCCTGGTCATTCCCGAGGACCTCGACATGCTGATCGGCCTGTACGCGTTCGGTGCCCTGCTGGCCTTCACCATCGCGCACCTGTCGATCTGTCGCCTGCGCTACCGCGAGCCGGGTCGGGACCGGCCCTACCGGGTCCCGCTGGCGGTTCACCTGCGCGGGGGAGATCTGCCCCTACCGGCGGTGTTCGGGGCGGCGGCGGCGGCCGCCGGGTGGGTGGCGGTGGTGGTCGTCCACCAGCCGGCCCGATACGTCGGGCTGGCGTGGATGGCCGTCGGGCTCACGCTGTACGTGGTCTACCGCAGGACGCAGGAGAAGTCGATCCTGCGGCGCGTGACCGTATCCGCGCAGGTCCTGCGCGCCGAGGCGACCCCCGAGCGTGACTACGGTTCGATTCTGGTCCCGCTGTTCGGTACATCGCTCGACGACGACATCGTGCAGACGGCGGCCCTGCTCGTGTCGGGTGAGCCCACCGACAAGGCGGCCATCGACCGGGCGACCATCGAAGCGGTGTGGATCTTCGAGCTGCCCATGTCGCTGCCCATCGACGCTCGCCTGCCGCAGCTGCAGTTCGACCACGCGCGCCGGGCGCTGTCGCGGGCCAAGGCGGTGGGGGAGGAGTACACGGGTGTGCAGGTGGCGACCACCACGGTGCGCGCTCGTCGAGCGGGCCCGGCCATTGTGGACGAGGCGCGCCGGCGCGGGGTCGAGGCGATCGTGCTCGGTGCCGAGGAGCCCTCGCGCATACGCGGTGGAGGGCGGCTGGGCGGCCGTGGGGGCCCGCTCGAGAACTACGTAGGCGACATATCCAAGTACGTGATCGCCAAGGCGCCCTGCCGCGTGATCGTGACCGCCCCGCCGGCCCTGGTCGACGGGGCAGGCGTGCCGTCGAGCCCGGTGGGGACGTTGCCCACGCCGGCCGAGGCTGTGATCTGACCTGAGGCTTTGGACGCGACGGCGACGAGGGTCTTCTGAAGGCCGCCCGCGGCCGCGGGAGCGCCCCGAGCGATGGTCTAAGCTGCGCGCCATGTTCGTGCTGATCGTCGGGGCGGGACGGGTCGGCTCGGCGGTGGCCAAGAGCGCCCTGGCTGCCGGGCACGACGTGTCCATCGTTGACGAGGATCCGCTTTCGCACGAGCGTCTTGACGCCAGCCAGGCCAAGAGCTGGGAGGATGCCGGCGGCCAGTTCACCGTGGGCACCGCGCTGGAGCTCGACGCGCTCGAGCAGGCCGGGATCGCACGTGCGGACGTGTTCATCGCCTCGACAGCCGGCGACAATACCAACCTCATCATCGCCCAGATCGCTCAGAAGCAGTTCGGGGTAGACCGGGTGCTGGCGCGAGTGATGGACCCCGCTCGAGCCGCCTGGTATCGCGAGCAGGGGGTGCACACCATCTCACCCACGCGTCACGCCATCGACATGTTCGAGCAGGCGCTCAGCGTCGAGAGCGTCTAGCGCCGTGTACGTGATCGTCGTCGGCGGGGGCAAGGTGGGGCTGAACCTCGCCCGTGAGCTCATGGACAAGGAGCACGAGGTGACCCTGATCGAGTCGCGCCGCTCGCGCTACCTGGGCTTGGAGGAGGAGCTTGAGCATGCCGTTCAGTACGGCGACGCCACCGAGCTGTGGGTGCTCGAGCGCGCGGGCATCCAGCGAGCCGACCTGGTCATCGCGGTCACTGGAGACGACGAGGACAACATGCTCGTCTGCCAGGTGGCCAAGGAGAAGTATCTGTGCGACCGCATCATCGCCCGCGTGAACAACCCTCGTAACCTGCAGCACTTCAAGCTCCTGGGCGTGCAGCCGGCGGTGTCGGCCACCGATCTCATCCTGCGCCTGATCGAGCACGAGGTCCCGCGCTACGGCCTGGTCCATCTGCTCGCCCTCGAAGAGGAGCGCCTGGAGATCATCGAGTTGGAGGTGGGCGTGGACGCCGCGGCGGCCGGCGTACGCGTGGCGGATACCAACCTGCCGGAGGGAAGCCTGATCATCTCCGTGCTGCGTGAGGGTCGCGGGTTCGTGCCCGGGGCCGACACCGTCATCGAGGCCGGCGACCAGGTTCTGCTCGTCCTGGATCCCGGGCTGGAGGAGTCCATCACCTCTCACTTCGCTGCCAACGGGCGGCGCCGACGCGTCTAGCGCTCGCGGCGCGCCGGGCCTTGAGCCCCGCTCCGCACTATCCTGTGGCGGTTCCCTGCGGGATAGTCCAATGGCAGTGACGCCCGGCTCTGGACCGGGAGATCGGGGTTCGAATCCCTGTCCCGCAGCTCACGCCGGCATGCCCGCTTCGCGCGCTGAAAAGGCGCCGGTCGGACCGCTATCCCGCCGCCTGGACCGCCCAGTCGCGGTAGAGCTCGAAGTAGCGGCCGCCCGCCTGCACGAGCTCCTCGTGGGTGCCCTGCTCGACGATGCGCCCATGCTCGAGCACCACGATCCGACCCGCGCGGCGGATGGTGGAGAGGCGATGCGCGATGACGATCGCGGTACGGCCGGCCAGCAGTCGCCGCAGGCCCTGCTCGATGCGCCCCTCGGTGTGCAGATCGACATTGGAAGTGGCCTCGTCGAGCACCAGCAGGCGAGGGTCGGCGATGAGCGCGCGCGCGAACGCGAGCAGCTGGCGCTGCCCGGCCGACAGCTGGGCGCCGCGCTCGCCGACCTCGGTGTCATACCCGTGGTCCAGCGCGGCGATGAACGTGTCGGCGCCGACCGCGGCGGCAGCCGCGCGCACCTCCTCATGGGTGGCGCCGGGTCGCCCAAAGGCGATGTTGTCGGCCACGCTGCCCGAGAACAGGAAGGCCTCCTGGGGCACGATCCCCATCTGCGCGCGCAGGGAGGAGGCACGCACCTCGCGCAGGTCGTGGCCGTCGAGGAGCACGCGACCCTCGGTCGGGTCATAGAAGCGGGCCACCAGCTTGGCCAGCGTCGACTTTCCCGCGCCGGTGGCGCCGACCAGCGCCAGCGTCTGCCCGGGAGGCACGTGCAGGGTGACGTGGTCCAGGGCGCGCAGCGGCGCGGCCTCGGGCGTCGGCAATCCGTCCTGCTCGCCGGGGGCGTCGCGCATGCCGGTTGGGGCGGAGCGCGCGGACCTGGGCGACGGGCGCGCGTAGACGAAGGAGACGTCGTCGAAGAGGATCTCCCCGCGTAGCCGGGGCAGCGCCGGGGCATCTGGCCTCTCGACAACGCTGGGGCGCTCGTCGAGCAGATCGAAGATCTTGTCCAGCGCGGCCATGCCCGACTGATAGGTCGTGTACAGGTTGGACAGCTGGGTGATCGGGTCGAAGAAGTTGTTCAGGGCGGCCACGAAGGCGACGATGGTGCCCACCGTGATGTGGCCGTCGAGGGCCTGGTAGCCGCCGTAGAGCACGATGGCCATGGTCGCGAGCGGCGACAGCACCTGTACGGCGGGGAAGTACACGGCGTTGAGGCGGACCGTGAGCAGGTTCGCCGCCCGGTTGTCCCGGTTGAGCTCGGCGAAGACCTCGCGGTGGCGGGGCTCCTGGCCGAAGGAGCGCACCACGCGAATGCCCGAAAGGGTCTCCTGCAGGTAGGCCGTGATCGCGCCGATGGTTTCGCGCGTGGTGCGGTAGGCGTCGGCCGAGGCGATGCGAAAGACCAGGCTCCCGGCGAGCAGCAGCGGGAAGATCGCGGCGGTGATGAGCACGAGGCGCAGGTCCAGGCCGATGAGGATGGCCAGGGTGCCGAGCAGGGTCAGCGATGCCTGAAAGAGCGTGACCACGCTGTCGGTCACCAGGGTGTCCAGGGCCTCGACGTCGTTGGACATGCGCGAGACCAGGACTCCCGCCGGACGACTCTCATAGAAGCCGATGGGCAGGCTCTGCAGGTGGGAGAAGATCTGCAGGCGCAGATCTTGGAGCATGCGCTGGCCGACCCACCCGACCAGGTAGGTCTGCACGTAGGTCGCCAGCCAGACCACCAGGGCCGACGCCAGGAAGGCGGCGACCACCAGCACCAGCGTCCCGGAGTCGTGGCGGGCGATGCCCTGATCGATGGCCAGCTTGGCCAGCAGCGGGGGAGCCAGCGACGCCAGGGTGCCGATGACCAGGGAGACCATCATGGCGATGGCCCGCCACCGGTAGGGACGCAACAGGCTCAGCAGGCGCCGTACGCGACGCCCGCGCCCCCGGGTCCCGGCCAGACGCCGGCGCAGCTCCTCACGGCGGTGCCGGCGTGGGGCGGGAGCCTCGGTGGAGAGCGAGGCGCTCACTGGTCATCCTTTGTGTTGTCGGCGGACGTCGGGAGAGCGCCAAGTGCGCTTGCCCGTGCAGAGGGCCAGCATGAGACCAGCGCCTCCCGGCGTTCCGTCGAGGTGCCCCGAGTGGCAA
>JAABUQ010001670.1_pt1 | contig 46643 bp, 32 predicted proteins | sample 5560001 | NCBI WGS metagenome assembly JAABUQ01 (sample SAMN10711888, study PRJNA513371) | rock metagenome | isolation source: Antarctica rocks | place: Antarctica: Victoria Land, Finger Mt nord | collected 2015-12-18
CTGGGCGTCGCTGAGGTCGGAAGGATAGGGCTTACGCATCGTGGTATGATATCCTGTAATTTGGGCTTGCGGTTCTCCTCGCCGAGCAACATCTTAAGGGAAATCTAGGTTGCCGGATAGCCTCTTATTCCTCACGGGGTGGAGCGGACCGACGCGGCGGCTGAGGCGAGCCGACCTGGGGAGCGCCCCGATCGAGGTCGAGGAGGCTCGAGCGGTCGAGCAACGGTCGGGCCAGGTCGTCGCGGCCTCGGGCTTGGTGGGCCGATGACAGGGCCCGCAGCGCCGGGACGAAGTTGGGAGCCTGCTTCAAGGCGACTTCGAGCGTCGAGGTGGCGGCTCCCAGGTCACCCCGGGCCGAGGAGCAGGCGGCCAGGATGACGAGCGGTTCGGGCCGGTCCGGGGCCTGGGCCCGGCATCGGGCGACCTCGGCTCGGGCTTCGTCGGCCCGCTTCGCTTCGATCAAGATCTCGGCCAGGGCCAAGCGGGCTTCGAGGTGATCCGGGGACTGGGCGAGGATCGACCGGCAATCGGCGATCGCCGAGTTGAGCCGGCCGAGCGACCGCAGGCCCCGGGCCCGACCGAACGTCGCATCCACGCTGCTCGGGTCGCTCGCCAACCAGGCGGTGCAAGCCGCGACGGCGGCGTCCCATCGGGCCGACCGGAGATAGCCCCCGGCCAGGGCTTGATGGACTTCGAGGTCGCCGGGATTGCGGGCGAGCGTTCGAATCAAGCCAGGTTCGGCGGTCGGGAAATCAAACCGGGCGGCGAGCAGGGCGTGTTCCCGAGAGGCCTCGGCGACGGGTAGGCCGAGCTCGACGGCTCGCTGGAGGATTTCTTCCGCCCCGGTGATCCGTCCCAACCGTCGTTCGACCGTGGCCAGGAGGAACCTGGGCCGCGGTCGCGCAGGATAGCGATGGATTTGGATCGCCAGATGAGCCCGAGCCTCTTCCAGATCCCCCCGCTCAATCAGCCGATCGATCCGGAAAGCTTCGATCTGGTCGTCGATCCAATGCGAGTTGAGCCAACCGACGACCGCAAAAAGCCCAATCAGAAAGCTCGGCGTTGCAATTCGCCAGCGCCAACGATGATTTTTTAACCGAAGATTTCCAATAGCTCTGGTGATTCGACCCATCCACGCCCTCCTGGCGTCTCGTGGCGCCGAAAGATCCGGCCGCCCGGTAGCATCCGGGCGGCCGGAGCATCGATCGATCAATAAGCGTCGGAGCTGATCACTTCACCGCCGGCTCGGGTACCGAGGGACCAGTAGGTGACCATGTTGATGGAGTTCTTGAGGAACTTGACGCTGCCGTCGGCGAAAAGGGCATTGACACCGCCGGGGTGGTAGCTCTGGGCGTTGGAAAAATCCATGCTCGCCCCATCGCAGCCGCCATTGCAGTCGGTCCGGCACGCGGACCAGGAATACAACGTGCTGTTGGGGGGCGCGATGGTGTTGAACAGGGTAGCACCCATACCGCCGATGCCCCAGTCGTGCCCGTGGCCGATCGAGAGATTCCCCGAGTTCGACGCGACGAACTTGGTCGAGCAAGTTTGCAGGTCATTGAGGACGGCCTGCATATTCTGGCTCGCATTCAGGAAATACGCATTGCCGGAGAGCCCCGCGTTCATGACCATGTTGCCCGGGCCGGCGGAGGGGGTCGAGGACCCGGCGCGACCCTCGGAGAATGCGATGGTGTTCGAGGAACCGTCGCTGATGTCGCGAAGGCCGTAAGACAGGCGGAAGCCGAACACGCCCGAGGTCTGGCTCGAGAAGTTGGGAGCGGACGCGCCCGGTGTGGTCCGCGGCGGGACGTCGCCACCGCCGTTGGTCGAGGCGCCGATGCTGCCGTAATAGCAATTGTCGTTCACGAGCCCCCCGAACGGGTCGGAGGGGCAGATGAAGACCTTGATCTTGGCGTTGTAAGCGGTGGCATTCGCGGCGCTCGCGTAGTCGCTCCCGCGGCCTTCCATGTTGAAGTTGATGGCGTTATAGATCGGCGACTGCTCCATGTAATTCAGGAGCAAGGCGTGGGCGGACCAGTTGTTCCAGGTGGTGTAGGTGCCGCCGCCGTAGTTGTAATTGCACAGCGACGCCCCCATCGGGAAGACGTCGTTGGACGAGTGGTAATTGTGCAGCCCGATGCCGAACTGCTTGAGGTTGTTGACGCACTGGGTCCGCCGGGCCGCCTCGCGGGCCGCCTGCACCGCCGGCAGGAGCAGGGCGATCAGGACCGCGATGATCGCGATCACCACCAGCAGCTCGATCAGGGTGAAACCACGGGCGCGTGCCCTGGCGAACTGGGACGATCGCTTCATGAGAAAATCCTCTCCGAGAATCCGACGATGGGTGGATCGAAGATCGCATGCACAACCCCTGCCAAGGCCGATCGCCCGGATCAATGGGCGGCGCGACGAGGGGGGGCCCCATTGCGGATCGGTGGCTCGGGTCGGCTTGTATCGAAAAGTCCTCTGGGGATAAGAAATCCTAGGCGCGTCTAGCCGACCTGGCAATGATGCTCGACGTTAATCCGTTAAGCTTGGTTACGCTGGGGCCTGTTTACTTCTGGGACTTGCGGCGGAAGACCCCGGGCGAATCGCCGACCTCGCGCTTGAATACGGTGCACATGTGCTCGTGATGCTTGAAGCCCGACAGCTCGCTGATCCTGGCCAGCGGCAGCTCGGTGTCGACGAGCAATTGCTTGACCCGCTTGAGCTGGGTCCGGCGGATCAGGGCCTGGGGCGAGCAGTCGAGGGTCTTGCGGAAGCGACGTTCGAGGATGCTCCGCGAGACCGGGACGTGCTCGAGGATGTCGTCGACGATCGCCCCCCGGCAGGCGTGCTCGCGGATGTAGCGGACCGCCGCGGCGACGTCGGGGTCGTCGATGGCGAGGATGTCGGTCGACTGCCGGGTGGCGATCCCCAGCGGGGGCACCAGCCGCAGGAGCGGCTCGACCGAGCCCCCGGCCATCATCCGGTCGAGCAGCTCCGCCGCCTTGTAGCCGATCAGGTCGGCGTTGGGCATGATGCTGGAGAGCGGTGGGTCGGCCAGCTCGCAGACCTCCTCGTCGTCGTCGACGCCGATGACGGCCACCTCCTCGGGCACGGCCAGGTCGACCCGCTTGCAGGCGTCGAGGACGTGCTGGCCGCGGAGGTCGTTGCAGGCCATGATGCCGATCGGCTTGGGCAGGGCCCGGAGCCAGTCGGCGATCCGCGCTTGCTCGGTCTCCCAGGGATGGGCGTCCTTGCCGAACCAGGGGGAGTCGTAGATCTCGCAGGGCTGGCCGAGCCGCCCGACGACCGCGGCGAACTCGTCCCGGCGCCGGGCCGAGAACGACTCGCGGCTGAACCCGCAGAAGCCGAACCGGCGGAAGCCCCGCTCGATCAGGTGATCCGCGCCGAGCCGGGCGATGCCCGGGTCGTCCGACCAGACCTGCGGCAGCCCGAAGTTGCCGTGCCGGTCGGTCAGGTCGACCAGGGGCATCCCGGTCCGCGCGACGGCCTCGGCGAGCTGCTTCGTCGTGGTCCGGGAGATGATCCCGTCGCCGTCCCAATCCTCCAGCCATTGCGGGACCCGGCTGGTCAGCGAGCGCTGTTCGAGGAAGATCGACCAGGAATCGTGCGTCTGGACGTAGCGGCGGACGCCCCGGAGGATCCGGCGGCCGTAGACCGACGAAGTCTCGATGAGCAGTGCCACCCGCCGTCGTCGCGCCATCGAGAACCTCGCGATTAATCCCCTTGGCGATCGACGACGATCGCCCCCGCCCTTCTGCCCTCCATGTTCGGCGATGCCCGCCGCGGTGACAAGGGGGGGCGGCGCCGGAACCCGATTGAGCACGGTTGCGGACGCCCGCGTCGCCTCGACGCCTCACGAATGTGCCGGCGCGCCGGCCGGCAGCGGCCTCGAACCAATTCTTTCGGATTGGTGGAGGGTCGGCCCTTCCGCCCGGGGGTCGGGCCGCGTTAGACTGGGCCGATCCGCGGCTCCCTCGGGCCGCACCGGCCGCTCGAGCCGCCGCCCGTCCCCGCCCGATGGGCCTTCGCCGGGCCGATCCGCCCACCTTTCGCCAGGGGTCATGCGCCGTGAACCGACCTCCCACCCGGTCGCTCGCCTGGGCCTGCGGCCTGACGCTCGCGGTGCTCGGGCTGGCGCCGGGCTCGTCGGCCCTGGCGCAGCCCGGCGGCAACGACCAGCTCACCAAGATCCTCACCGACCCGGACAAGCTCGAAGAGCTGAAGAAGGAGCGGCTCCGGCCGCCGATCGAGTTCTTCCGCTCGCAGGTCATGCCCAACGACGTCCTGCCCTACCTCAAGGCGAACCACTGGTCGATGCTCGGGCTGGAACTCCGGTCCAACCACGACGACTACGAGGGGATGCTCCAGTCCCGCCCGGTCGGCCTGGCCGGCCAGCCCAACGAGGTCGTGTATCGCCGCGACGCCCGGCTGGTCAAGGGTCAGAGGGCAAGGTTGACCCTGCCGATGCTCCTGCCGGTGATCCCCAAGGAGATCGGCCTGCAACTGATCCGCCCCGAGGCGATCCGCCAGGACGAGGAGTGGCTGGCGTCCTTGAGGATTCTTGAGCCGCACCAGCAGATGGTGGTGGTGGCCTCGAAGAACCCCAACGACCCGTACTCGCGCTGGTCCTCGATGCGGGCGACCACGCCGTCCTCGGGCCGGAAGGACGACCCGATGCTGGCGGACAAGCAGCGGTATTACCGGATGGTCCTGCCGCTGGAGCCCGACAAGCCCCTGCTCTCGGCGCACCCGCTGACCTGGTCGCCGATCAGCCACCTGATCTGGGACGGGCTGCCGCCCGAGGCGATCGGCGTCGGCCAGCAGCAGGCGATCGTCGACTGGCTGCACTGGGGCGGCCAGATTGTCGTGGTCGGTGGCGCCGGGCCGGCGTACGCCCCGCTCCGCGAGAGCTTCCTCGCCCCGTTCCTGCCGGCCGAGCCGACCGGCGAGAACGTGCTCCGCTCCGGGGCCGAGTTGCAGCCGCTGTCCGAAGCCTACCCGCCCCCGGCGGTCCAGGTCGACGCCGACGAGCCGGTCGCCTCGAACATCTCGTATCAGGACGCCTTCGCCCTGATGGGCCGCCGCTATCGCCCGCCCGCGGCGATCGCCACGGCGGCGAAGAAGCCAATCTACTTCGCCGCGCTCAGGCCCAAGGCCGGTGCGGTGGCGATCCCCCTGGGCGGCGCAGAGGACCCCCCGCTGGCGGTGGAGTGGAAGGTCGGCCGGGGGCGGGTGGTGATGCTCGCGTTCTCCCTGACCGACCCCGACCTCGTCGGCTGGCCCGGGTTCGACACCCTGGTCCGGCGGGTCGTGCTCCGGAGGCCCGAGGAGCGGCAGGCCGAGAAGGTCCGGGTCGGCGCCGCCGGCGGCTTCCTCCCGCCGGTCTACGAGAAGCTCAACGGGCTCGACCTGACCACCGTCCGCTACCTGTCCCGCGACCTCGGCGCCCCGACCCGCGAGGCCGTCGACGAGGACGGCGGCACGGCCTACCAGCCCCCGCAGGTCTCGGGCTCGCGCGAGCTGAAGCCGCAGATCGAGGTCCCCGTCGGCGAATGGCTCGACTCGGCCGAACTGCCCTCCCTGGCCCGCGACAAGCTGGAGAAGGCCTCGGGGATCGAGATCCCCAACTCCCGGTTCGTCCTCAAGGTGATCCTGGCCTACATCCTGGCCCTGGTCCCGCTCAACTGGCTGATCTGCCGCTACATCCTGGGCCGCCGCGAGTGGGCCTGGGTGGTGGTGCCGACCCTGAGCCTGGCCTTCGCCGTCGGGGTCGAGCGGGCCGCGGCCTACGACGTGGGGTACGACTCGTCGTGCGACGAGATCGACCTGATCGAGACCCAGGGGGCCTACCCGCGCGGGCACCTCAGCCGGTTCGCCTCGATCTACTCGACCGGGCGGGTCCGCTACTCGATCTCCTACCCCAACGACCCGACCGCCCTCGCCCTCCCCCTGGCGACCGGCCGTTCGCTCCGCGGCGAGGACCTGTCGCAGTCGAGCTTCCAGACCTTGCCGAACCCGGCCCTGACCGGCTTCCAGGTCCAGCCCAGGAGCCTGGCGCTGTTCCGGGCCGAGCAGATGGCCTCGCTCCCCGGGACCGTCTCCCTGGCCAACGGGCCCGACGGCGCCCTCGTGGTCGCCAACGACAGCGGCCTCGAGCTCAACGATTCCTGGGTCGTCGAGGTCCGGCCGGGCAACGAGAAGCTCAAGGCCGCCCGAGTCGGGGCGATCGCCCAGGGCCAGAAGCTGCCCGTGGGCGAGCTGGCGACCCTCGACCAGGCGCCGAAGCCGCCCGAAGGGCAGCTCGACCCTCGGCCGTTCCTCGACCTGCTCCTGGAGCGTGCGGTCGCCCAGCGGCCCGAGGAGGTCGGCGAACTCCGCCTGATCGCCTGGGCCGCCAAGCCGATGGCCGGGCAGGCGATCGAGCCCCCCGTCGACCGCCAGCGCGGGTTCACGCTGGTGGTGGCCCACCTCCGGCCCAGCCCCCTGCTCGACTCGGCCTCCCCCCGCTACAACATGGCCGTCGTCGGGGGAGAGGTCGCGCCCTCCGAGACGGACTTGCCCCCTGGCGCCCGCCAAGGGGCCCCCAACTCCATGATCAACATGGGCCGAGGCCGCGGCGGCCGTGGCGGGCGGGGCCAGCCCCCCAGCCAGCCATCCCCGGCCGGCCCGGCGACCCCGCCGCCGACCCCCGACGCCCCCTCGACGCCGGCCCTGAACGCACCGGAGACCCCACGCTCATGATCGAGGTGAGCCATTTCACCAAGCGGTACGGCGAGTTCGTGGCCGTCGACGACCTCAACCTGTCGATCGGCAAGGGGGAGGTCTTCGGCTTCATCGGACCCAACGGCGCGGGCAAGAGCACGACCATCCGGTTCCTCGCCACCCTGCTCCGGCCCACCTCGGGCGAGGGGCGGATCGGCGGCCACTCCGTCGTCGACGACCCGATGGCCGTCCGCAAGCTCATCGGCTTCATGCCGGACGACTTCGGCGTGTATGACGGGATGAAGGTCTGGGAATTCCTCGACTTCTTCGCCGTCGCCTACGAGATCCCCCGGGCCTATCGCAAGAAGATCATCGGCCAGGTCCTCGAACTGCTCGACCTGACCCACAAGCGCGACGACTACGTCAACGGCCTTTCCAAGGGGATGAAGCAGCGGCTTTGCCTGGCCAAGACCCTGGTCCACGACCCGCCCGTCCTGATCCTCGACGAGCCGGCCTCGGGCCTCGACCCCCGCGCCCGGCTGGAGATGAAGGCGCTGCTGACCGAGCTCCGGGGCATGGGCAAGACGATCCTCGTCTCCAGCCACATCCTCTCCGAGCTGGCCGACTTCTGCACCTCGATCGGGATCATCGAGCGCGGCAAGCTCCTGGCCGCCGGCTCGATCCGCGAGATCACCGGGCAGCTCCAGTCTCACCGGGTCCTCAAGGTCCGGGTCCTCGACGAGACCACCGACCGGGCCGCCGCGGTCCTCCGGGACGACGAGGGGGTCCGCTCCGTCGAGTCCTACGACCACACCCTGACCGCCGAGTTCCACGGCCAGGACGAGGACCTCGCCCGCCTCCTCGCCCGCCTGATGAGCAGCGGCGTCTCGATCTCCTCGTTCGCCGAGGAAGCGTTGAGTTTGGAAGAGGTGTTCATGATGATCACAAAGGGCATCGTCAATTGATCGGCGCTCAGCGAGCCGGATCGATCCCATCCCCGGACTTGGGCCCCTCATGATCCTCCGCGACAACCCGGTTTTGATCCGCGAGTTGCTGGTGAACCTCCGGTCGCCCCGGGCGTTCACCCTGCAATTCCTCTACGTCGCGTTCCTGGGCGTGGTGGTGTACTTCGCCTGGCCGAACGAGGGGAAGCTCGTCAGCGCCGACCTGGCGCAGCGGCTCTTTGATATGTTCTTCCTCGGCCAGTTCTTTTTGGTGGCCCTGGTCGCGCCGAGCTTCGCGGCCGGGAGCATCACCGGGGAGAAGGAGCGGAAGACGTACGAGATGCTCCTGGCCAGCCCGCTGAAGCCGACGGGCATCCTGGTCGGCAAGCTGCTCAGCTCGCTGACGTACCTGGTGATCCTGATCCTGTCGAGCCTGCCGCTGATGATCCTCTGCTTCCTCTTGGGCGGGATCTTGCTCTCGGAGATCGTCCGGGCGTACCTGATCCTGATCCTGGCGGCGGGGACGTTCGGACTGCTCAGCCTGGCCTGTTCGAGCTACTTCCGGAGGACAAGCTCGGCCCTGGTGGTGAGCTACCTGGTGATCCTCCCCTTGGCGGTGACCTGCGTCGCCCTGACCCGGACCAAGGAGGTCGTGCTCCGCGACTTCGTGTCGATCGCGGTGCTCCCCCCCTGGTGCCTGGCGATCTGGGCGGTGGTCGTGATCATCGTCAACCGCCGCCTGCTCAGGCCGCCCGACGTCGGCAGCGAGGGCAAGGAGGTCGTCGACGAGGAGCAGGAGATGAAGTACGCCATCGGCGTCGTCATCGACCGCGACCTCTTCCCCGACAAGCTCTTCGCCCCGGCCAAGCGGGCCGACCTGATGCCCGACGGCACCAACCCGGTGCTCGACAAGGAGCTGCGGAGCGAGATCTTCAGCCAGGGGACGCTGATGCTCCGCGTCGTGATCCAGGTCAGCATGCTCCTCTCGATCCCCCTGATGGCGATGCTCCTGTTCCTCAAGCCCGAGAACGCCGGCTACTACGTGTCGTATGTCCTGACGTTCAACCTGCTGGTCGGCCCGGTCTTCTCGGCCGGGAGCATCACCCAGGAGCGCGAGCGGCAGACGCTCAACCTCCTGCTGACGACCCTGCTCAGCCCCGGCAAGATCGTCTTCGCCAAGCTGATCGCGGCGCTCCGGGTCTCGACCGTCCTGACGTTCCTCCTGACCGAGCAGCTCCTGCTCGCCTACCTCCTGATCCCCGAGCTGCGCGACCGGATCTGGACCCTGGGCGTCTTCCTGGCGATCATCGCCACGACCTGCCTGGCCACCTCGGCCATCGGCCTGCTCTGCTCGGCGCTCTCGCGCAAGACCTCGGTGGCGATGGTCCTGACCTACATGGTCCTCCTGATCCTCTTCGTCGGGCCCGTCGGGGTCCGCAAGTACCTCGAAGGCTTCGGCGAGATGTCCTACGAGCGGATCGAGGCCCTGACGATCACCAGCCCGTACTCGGCCGCCTTCAGCATCCCGATGCGGTCCGGCCAGCTCTCCTACGCCTCGGCCAACGACGCGGCGCTCCACGCCCCGCTCAAGGCCACCCTCCTGCCCGGCATCGGCCTGCCCGTCTGGGCGGTCTTCCTGATGATCTACCCGGTGATCGCCCTCGTCCTCTACGGCGCCACCTACGTCGCCTTCCGCTACCGATGGTGGAAGGCCGGCGGAACGGGGTAGCGGCGGCCGATTAGCGCGGGCTAGGCCGGCTGGTCCTCGCCATCCCGGCGTCGGAGGCGGCCTTGAGGGCCGCGCCGATGATCCGGGCGGCGTCGGGGGTGACCGGGCCTTCGATCAGGGGGTTGGGGCCGTGGGCGGGCCCGAAGCGGGTGCCGTCGGGCATCCAGGCGGCGACCTGACCCCGGAAGACGACGAACATCGCGATCAGGGCGTCGTGGCGGTCGAACAGGATGATCTGGCCGAAGGCGTCGACCACCGCGGTCAGCTCGGCCAGGGCGGCGGCGGCGAACCGCTTGACGTCATAGTCGAGGGCCCGAGGCCGGGGGGTCGAGCGGGTCGCCGGGCGGTCGATCGGCCAGGGGATCGCGGCGAAGGTGGCCGAGGCCGGGCCGTCGGGGTGGTTCGAGGTGGCCAGGACTCCCCGATCCCAGCGGATCAGGTGGACGTGGCGGCCGACCTGCGCGATCATCCCGTACCGCCCCAGGGTGAGCTTCAGGTCCGTGTGCGTCTTCCCCTTGGGGGTGACGAAGACCGGCTGGCCCGAGCCCGAGACCTCGCGGACCTCGACCTGCCGCTCGCCCAGCCGACGGGCCAGGAGCCGGCCGTCGTGCGAGAGGATGAAGCTGCCCGGCTCCCCGGGCGCGGGCAGCTCGCGGTTCGAGGCCCCGGCCGGGGCGTGGAAGAGGCGGAGGATTGCCCCCCGCCGCGCCGGGCCGGACACGACCAGGGCCAGGACGTCCCCTCGGAGCTGGGCGTGGTCGATCCAGAACCCCCGGAGCGAGGGGTTGCCGTTGGACCGGGGGATGAACGGCTCCCAGGGCGGGGTGACGCCGAAGAGGCGGATCTCGCCGGAGTCGCGGTCGAGCCGGATCGACCGCCCTCGTTCGGGGGGGGGCGTCCCCTCGTCGACGATCACCAGCCTCGGCGGCGGCAGTGCGTGGTTGCTGGCCATCTCGAAGGCCCGGATCGCCCGGGGCGGGGGGCGATCCTTCGAGTCGCGCGAGCGGTGGACCTCGCCGGTCGCCAGGTCGAACGCCCGGCTGTAGGTCTTGCCGCGGGCGACCGCGGTGTGCAACTCGCCCGAGTAGAACCAGGCCCAGTTCTGCTCCAGGGTCGGGCCGATCGCCCGGGCGCTGACCTTCCGGGCCTCGAAGTCGTAATGGACCACCGCCAGGGACTTGCCGACCCGCCCGCCGACCACGAATCCCCCGGCCACCCCGAGCACGGCGTCGACCTCCTCCAACGGTTCTCCCCCGATCATCCCCCGGGGCAGGACCTCGGCCTTCGAGGTTTCCAGGTCCCAGCCCTGGAGCAGGCCCCGACGGGTCGCGAGCAGGAGCCGGCGGCCGGCGTGGTCGAAGTCGAACAGGGGTCGCTCGATCCGGTGGATCACCCCGAACCGGAACGGATAGCCGATCGGCTCGACGTCGCCGGCCCATCCGGCCGGGCCCACGGCCGGCCGGGCGGCCTTCGGCAGGTCGGGACCGGCGGACTCCGGCGCCTCGGCGATCCGGAAATCGCCCACCTTGACCGGCGACCCTCGCCGCCACTCGCGGAACTCGACCTTCCAGGACTCGTCCACCGCCACGGTGAAGACCCGGGTCCCCTCGGGCGCCAGCCGCGAGGCCGCCTCGAAGCCGGGCCCGAGCACCCCTCGGGGGGTCGTCAGGACGACGACGTCGCGGCCCCGCCCCCGCCACGACGTTTCGAGGACCCGGGCCAGGGCCGAGGACGGGTCGGTCGTCAGGTCGCTGGCCTCCCAGAGCGCGACCAAGGGGTCGTCGCCGACCGCGACCGGGTCGAGCAAGGCCCCCTCGCCGCTGGTCCCGCCGACGAGCAGCGGGAGCTTCCGCCGGGCGGCGAGCCGGGCGAAGGCCAGGGCCGAGGCGGTCAAGGCGTGGCGGACCCGGCCCCAGGTCCGGACCCCCTGATCGATCAGGATCACCAATTCCTCGGTGATCGGGGCGTGCGGCTCCTCGCGGTGGAAGTAGAGCAGCTCGTTCTCGGCGAACCGGCGGATGAACTCCTCGCCGTCGAAGGCGAACTGGCTGGGCAAGATCCGCTCGGGGTTCCCCCGGGTCGCCACGTCGGCGTAGCCGCCCGTCGGCAAGGACTGGTGGGCGAGCCGCCGGGGAGGCAAGGTCAGCGCGGAGACGAGCTGGGCGACGATCGGCATGGCCGACCGGAGCCGCTCGCGGCCCGAGAGCGCGGCGAGCGCCCCTTCGAGCGTCCTGGGCCTGAGCGCCTCGATCCCCTCGGCCAGCCGCCCGCCCCGGTCCGGCCCGGTCCCCCGGCCATGCCGGAGCCAGTCGGTGATCGATTGCGGGGAAAGCTCCGCGAGCGCCCCGACGAACCGGGCGGCGAACTCGACCGCGTCCAGGCTCGGCCCCTCGACCTCGTGACCGAGCGGCGCCGTCGCCACCGAGCCCACCGACAGCTCCCTCAGCAGCGACCCGCTCGACAGCTTCAGGCAGAGTTCGCCGGGGCTCGGCGGCTCGGCCAGCGGCGGCACGTCGCGGCAAAGCCAGCCGCAGAGCGCCCCGAAGTTCCGCAGCGGCCGCCCTTCCGCCCGGAACGCCCGGACCAGGCGCTCGGAGTCGGATCGGTCGGTCAGCTCGCGACCGGGGTCGACCATCGCCAGCAGGTGGACGACGTGGGCGAAGTGGATCGGGCGGCCGACGTAGGCATACCCTTCGAGGAACAGCGCCACCTCGCCGCCGAAGGCCAGGGTCGAGCCGTCGGGCCACTCCAGTGCCTCGCCCGAGCCCGACCACCGGGGGGAGCCCGGGACCATCCCCCGGAAATAGCCCTCGGGGATCTGGAGGTAAGCGGCCTCGCGGTTCATGAGGGCCACGAACCCCCCGCCAGCCGGACCCCGGCGCGAGTCAGGGGCTCGAACGCCGCCATCGGGATCAGCTCGACCCGCGCCTCGCCGCCGTCCGGCCCCTCGGACGAGAGCCTCGGCAGGACCTCGCCCCCGGCCCCGACCGCCTCGCGGATCGCCCCCTCGGCCAGGTCCGGCCGGCACTCGAAGCCCAAAGGGACCAGCACCGACCGCCCCCAGTACCGCTCGCCGCCCGCCAAAGGGGGCAGATCGTCCCCCAGGAGCAGCGCCCGAGGCCCCGAGATCGCCCCCCGGACCGCCCCGATCTCGCCCGAAGGGGCCGAGTCGGCCCAGCGAACCACCTCGGCCAGCGGGCAAAGCAGCGCCGAGGCCGGCCGCGCCCGGCCTCCCCTTGCCAGCTCAAGCCGGACCGTCCGCAACTCGCCGCCCCCGAGGCCCTCCACCTCGAACGGCGAGGGGACCACCGCCCGGTCGATCGGCACAGCCCCCGCTCGATCCGGGACGTCCGCCGCCGGGAGTCGCCGGCCCGCCCGGAACCACTCCCCCCCGCGCCCCTCGAACAGCTCGACCCCCTCGACCGGCAGCAAGGCCCCCAGGACCCGGCCCTCCCCCGGCTCCCACCAAACCCAGGCCCGCTCCCCCTCCACCAGCACCGAGGCCCCCGCCAACCGCCGAAGCCCCGCCAGGACCGCCAGGGCCGAGGCCGGCAGGCTGGCGCAGGTCACTTGCTCCAGGGGCGTTTTCGATGAGGCCATCGCGTCGACCGCAAGTTGTAACCCGTGACGATCCCCGACCAACAGGGCTTCATGCTAACCTCGGTCGAAGAGTTCGTCGACGGCCGGGAGCATCCGATCGGCATCGCGGGCCGGTCGACAGTCCTGGTGAGAGGAGATGTTCGACCGAGTCGGCGCGGTGACCATCGCCGACCTCCCCCGGCTCAGGCAGGTGGTGCTCGACGCCTACGACGGCGGTTGACCGCGAAGGTCAGCCCGGCTCGGGCGGCCTGGGCTTGTGGGCGTAGACGTTGACCATCTCGGGGCGGATGACCTTGTCGCCGGATTGGAACCCCTTGCGAAGGCGGGCGGCGACGTGCTTGTTGCGGGCGGGGTCTTCGGTGGGGACGGTGGCCAGGGCTCGCTGGCGGCGGGGGTCGAAGGCTTCGCCCTCGTGGTCGAAGGGCTCGACCCCCTGGCGGTAGAGGATGTCCTCGACCTCCTGGCGGTACCCTCGCAACAGGTCGAGGAGGCGGCGGGCGTCGAGCTCGGGCTCGTCGGGCCTTTCGAGGGTCTTGCCGATGTCGTCGTGGAGGCGGATCAGGTCGACGAAGACGGGGCGGAGGATGCCGAGGATCAGCCCTTGCTTGTACTCCTGGAGCTCGGCATGGAGGCGGTCGACGACCTTCTCGCGGGTTGATTCGGCCCGGATCTCGCGGTCGAAGAGGGTCTGGAGCGCGTCGAGCCGGCGGCCCAGCCCGTCGCCCAGGTCGGCGATCGATCGGGCCATGGGGGCGACCGGGTCGGCGACGGTTGGGGTCTCGGTCGCGATCTCGACCGGCTCGAACGGGGCGATCGACTCGCCGGTGTCAACGGCGAGGTAGGCCGTCGGGGCGACGACGAGGGCGATCGCCTCGTCGAGCCCGGGGCCGAAGTCGGTGGTCGGCTCGAGTCCGGCTTCGGGCCGGGTCGGGGGTTCGTCGGGGGCTGACGGTTCTTCGTCGCTCGGGCTGCTCAACGCGACCTCCCTCGAAACCGTCTGCAAGGCTTGATCCGGGTGGCAGGGGTAAGCTTGCTTACCCCGGTGCTCCGCCAGGCCCGCCTCGAAGACCGGGGTAAGCAAGCTTACCCCTGCCACGCGGGCTCACGTCCCAGCCCACTCATCTTTGAGACACGATTTGCCCCGGCGGTCTCCGGGCCGAGGCCCTTGCATTGGCCGCGCCAGGCCGGACAATCGACCGATCCGGGCGGCGGGCCGAAGCGCCGGCCCCGGGACCAACCCCCCGAGCAGGACCGACCGACATGGACCACGCCGCTCGACCGACGATCCGGGCCGCCTTCCTGCTCCTGGCCTTGCTGGTCCCGCCCGCGACGGCGGCCGGTCCTTCGCCCGGGGCCGAGGCCCGTCAGGATTACGGGGTCGACCCGGCGACGGTCCGGCGGTATGGCCCGGCCTATCGCTACCCGCAGAGCGGCTGGACCGTGCTCCACATCGAGGGGGAGCCCTACGAGCGGGGCTACCAGCATGGCCGCCTGATGGCCCCCGAGATCGCCGACCAGATCAAGACCCTCGCCGCCCAGCAGCCCTGGCACTCGGCCCGGACGATCGCCGACGCCCTCTTCCTCCGCCGCTACGATAAAGAGTTGCTGGAGGAAATGAAAGGGACCGCCGACGGCGCCTCGGCCGCCGGGGCGAGCTTCCAGGGACGGGCGGTCGACCTGCTCGACGTGGTCGCCATCAACTCCGAGATCGAGGCCGAGTTCCTCGAAGCCGCGCTCGAAGCGACGGCCGAGGGGCTCGAAGGCAGGGCCTTCCGGGCACCCAGCCCGACCCCGCCCAGCCGCCCCAAGGCGCCCGAGGCCGACCACTGCTCGGCCTTCATGGCGGTCGGGCCGGCCACGGTCGACGGTTCGATCGTCTTCGGCCACATCACCATGTGGGGCCTGGCCACCGCCCGCCACTTCAACGTCTGGCTCGACGTCAAGCCGAGCCAGGGGCACCGGGTCCTGATGCAGACCTACCCCGGCGGAATCCAGAGCGGGCTGGACTACTACATCAACGACTCCGGCCTCGTCGTGGCCGAGACCACCATCGGCCAGACCGGCTTCAATCCCGAAGGCGAGCCCCTGGCCTCGCGAATCCGCCGGGCCTTGCAGTACTCCGACTCGATCGACGGCGTCATGGCGATCCTCTCGGAGCGGAACAACGGCCTGTACAGCAACGAGTGGCTCCTGGCCGATACCAAGACCAACGAGATCGCCATGTTCGAGCTCGGCACCCGCCGGAGCAAGCTCTGGCGGAGCAGCAAAGGCGAGTGGTTCGGCGGGACCGAGGGCTTCTACTGGGGCTGCAACAACGCCAAGGACCGCGACGTGAGGCTGGAGACGGTCGCCTCGGTCGAGGGGCGGCCGAGCAACGTCGTCTGGCACGCCTCCGACCGCGACGAGGCCTGGGTCGCGCTCTACCGTGCGAACCGGGGGAAGATCGACGCCGGCTTCGCCGAGCGGGCGTTCGCCACCCCCCCCTTGGCCTCGGCCACCTCGCTCGACGCCAAGTTCACCACCACCGCGATGGCCAGGGACCTCAAGACCCGGGCCCTGTTCGGCCCGCCGATGGGCTCGGCCTGGCTGCCGACCGAATCCGACCGCGGGCGGAACGCGACGGTCCGGCCGCTCGTCTCCAACGACTGGACGACCTTGACCGCCGAAGCCCCGGCCGCCGACCCTCGGCCGGCCGCGGTCGACTTCGACGCCTCCCCTGGCTACTCCTCGAACCCGGCCCCGGACGCCCCGGCCTGGCACGGGACGATCCTGCCCGAGTCCGACGCCGACGCCTGGCTCGCCGCCGCCTTCGCCGACTACGAGCGGGTCGTCGCCCTCGAAGCCTCGGACGGGCGCGCCGGCCGCGACCGGGCGGCCCTCGCCCTCTTCGGCGCCCGGTCCCGCTACCTCGCCGCGGCCCGCCGCCTGGGGTCGGAGGCCCCCCTGTCGAAGACCCAAGCTGACACCGCCCGGGGGGACTGGTACGAGGTGGCCGCCGGCAAGGGGGTCCTGCTGCTCGCCGCCCTCCGCGACCAGCTTGGCGCCGGGCCGTTCGCGGCGATGATGGACGAGTTCGGCCGGGCCAATGCCGGCCGGACGGTCGCCACCGCCGCGTTCCTCGGGCACGCCGAGAAGGCCGCCGGCCGGTCGCTCTCCTCGTTCTTCGCCCGATGGCTCGACGAGCCGGGCCTGCCCGACGACCGGGGCGAAGGGGGCTGGGCGGTCGACTCGTTCCAGGCGGAGCCGGAGAAGGCCCTGATCGTCCGCGGGACGCTCCGCGACGTCCAGGCCAACCGCGAGGCCGCCGACCGGCTCCAGCAGGGGATCGCCCGCCGCTGGTCCAACGTCGTCATCCCGATCAAGGCCGACGCCGACCTGACCGAGGACGACTGGAAGGCCCACCACGTCCTCCTCATCGGCCGGCCCGAGGCCAACGCCGCCACGGCCCGGTGCGCCAAGGGGCTGCCGGTCGCCTTCGGCCCGGCCTCGTTCACGCACCGGGGCGAGACCTACGCCCACCCGGGGTCGGCCGTCGTCGCGGCCGGCCCGAACCCGGCGACCCCCCGGTTCTCGGCGGTCGTCTTCGCCGGGCTCGGGGCCGACGCCACCTGGCACGTCGTCGAGCACCTGCCCGGCCGGCGGGAGGGGCACGCCGCCGTGGTCCTGATCCCGCACGGGTCGACCGCCCGGGTGCTCGCCGCCGGGCCGGCGCGGTGACCCCTCGCCACGCCCCTTGCCGGGCTGGCTTGCCGGGGCCCTGGCCGGGGCCGTAAACTGTTCCAGGCCGGCCCGCGGCCCCGCCCTCGCCGCTCGAAAAACGGGCGCGGCCGGCCGATCTCCGGAAAGATTCCCGCCTGCCACACGAACCCTTGGCCGAAACCGGACGTACCCATGGTGAAGGCCCTTGGTTCGGTCGCCGTCGAAGACCTCGCCCCGCTCTCGGACGAGGACCTGCTCGGTCGGTACCGCGACTCGGCCGATCCGGACGACTTCAACGAGTTGGTCCGCCGCTACGAACGCGAGCTTTATCGGTACCTGGCCCGCTACCTCGGCAATCCCTCGCTGGCCGACGACGTGTTCCAGAACACGTTCTTGCAGGTTCATTTAAAACGAGGCTTGTACGAGGACGGCCGCCCGGTCCGCCCGTGGTTGTACTCGATCGCGACGCATCAGGCCGTGGACGCGCTGAGGAAGGCGGGCCGTCACCCGACGGTCAGCCTCGATCGCCGGGTCTCCGGCTCGGGCGAGAGCGACCCCGGCAGCCTGGTCGACCTGTTGGTCGGCGACGCCACGGCCCCGCTCGCCAAGATGCAGGAGCAGGAGCGTCGCGATTGGGTGGCCCGGAGCGTCGAGCGGTTGCCCGAAGGATTGAGGCAGACCTTGATGCTGGCCTACCACCAGGACCTGAAGTATCGCGAGATCGCCGAGATCCTCAAGATCCCCGTCGGCACGGTCAAGTCTCGGCTCCACGCCGCCCTGGCGAAGCTCCAGGAGATGGCGAAGGCGTCGAGGCAGGATGGGAATGGTTGATCCGATGACACAAGATGACCTCCTCGACTACGCCCTCGGCCAGCTCGATGGCCCCTCGCTCGCCCGGGCCGAGGCCGCCATCGCCGCCGACCCCGCCCTCTCGGGCCGCCTCGATCGGCTCAACGCGGGACTGGCCCTGCTGCTCGACGACGGCGAGGCGTTCGAGCCTCCGGCCGGCCTGGCGGCCCGGACCGTCGCCTCGGTCGCCGAACGCAAGGCCCGGAGGGCGATCCTCGACTTCGTCCCCTCCCGGGTGCCGTTTCGCTGGGCCGACGTGGCCGTCGCCGCCGGCGTCCTGCTCGCCGGCCTCCTGACGCTCGTCCCGGCGCTGCACGCCAGCCGGAACCGGATGCTCCAGGCCGGCTGCACCTTCAACCTCCAGCAACTCGGCCAAGGGCTGGCCGGCTACGGCGTCCGCCACCAGAAGTATCCCGACGTCTCCGGCGAAGGGGGCCGGGCCCCGGTCGGCGTCTTCGCGATGAAGCTCAGCGACGAGTCGCTGATCCGCGACCCCCGGGCCTTCCACTGCCCTTGTCAGGGGGATTGCCCGGCCGTGGGCCGTGAGCTCGACCCCGAGCACATCGACTACGCCTACCACGTCGGGTTCCGGCCCGACCCCTCGGCCAGGCCCGAGCCGGTCTCCCCCTGGCTCGCCGGGATCATCCCCCTCCTGGCCGACCAGCCGCCGCACGCCCCGGGCAACGAAGGGGTCGTCCTGGCCGGCAACAGCCCGAACCACGGCAAGCGGGGCCAGAACGTCCTGTTCTCCGACTTCCACGTCCAGTTCTGCCCCTCTCGCCGGATCAGCCCGGTCGACTCCGACCTCTACCTCAACGACCAGGCCCGGCCCGAGCCCGGCCTCGGCGCCCACGACGCCGTGCTCGTCCACCCGAGGTCGCACGTCCTCGCCCGCTGAACCCGGCCGGCCCGCCTGCTCCAACCCGATGGCCCGCATCGAATCCCCGGACCCTCGTCCGGGGATTTTTCGCGCGCCGGATGATCCCGGTCGATCCCGTGTGATAGGGCGACTGCGGAAATGCCGATAACGTAGTGAACCCAGGTCGGTTCGGCCCGCCACAGGATTTGGGGCCAAATCAGAGTTGACCCGGGAAGCAAGGCAGGAGGCCGGCCGATGGTGACCCGGAAAATCAGGCGGATGCTGGCGTTGGGGCTAGCCCTGGCGCTCGCCAGGGGCGGCCAGGCCGCCCGGGGGCAGACCCCGACCCTCCCGGGCGAGGGGACGTCTTCGTCGTCATCGGCGGCGACCCCCGGCTCGAACAACTCGCTCCTGGGTCCCCTGCCCGGGGCGGGCGGCGCCAACTTCTACGATCAGGCGGTCGGCGGCGGCCAGATCCTCGGCGGCCGGCCGGGGGCGTCGACGCCCAGGGTCCCGACCTCGATCTCGACCCCGGGCGCGGGCTCCCAGGCCGCCCCCGCACCGACCGTCGTGGCCCTGCCGCCGGTGGCCCCCTTGACCGAGGTCCCGCTCTACGGGACGTTCGACCTGCCGCTCGTCGACGACGCCGGGCCGCCGAATGGCCTGACCTTCGACCAGGCGCTCGACCTCATGCTCAAGCTCAACCTCGACCTGCTCGCCAGGCGGTTCGAGATCCCCTCGGCCCGCGCCGACCAGTTGACCGCCAGCCTCCGGGCCAACCCGATCTTCTACGCCGACGGCCAGCTCGTCCCCTACGGCGAGTACACCAAGCAGCGGCCCGGCGGCCAGACCCAGTACGACATCAACATCTCCTACCCGGTGGACTTCTCGGGCAAGCGGAGGGCGCGGATGGGCGTCGCCGCCTCGGCGACCCGGATCGTCGAGGCCCAGTATCAGGACGCCGTCCGGCTCCAGATCGCCAACCTCGCCAACGCCTACATCAGCGTCCTCGCGGCCCGAGAGACCGTCCGCTACGTCGACGCCGGGGTCAAGGGGCTCGAAGGCATCCTGGCCGCGGCCACCAGGCAGCAGACCTTCGGCGACCGCACCAGCGCGGACGTGTCGCGGCTCCAGGCCCAGCGCGAGTTCGCCCACGTGGGCCGGCTCGACGCCGACGCGTCGCTCCGCCGGACGAAGCGGGCCCTCGGCGTGCTCCTGGGCATGGCCCCGCCCGAGGCCGAGCAGATCGAGATCCTCGCCCCGGTCCGCGAGAACGTCGGCGAGATCCCGCCGATCGAGTCCCTGATCTCCACCGCCCTGAGCTGCCGGCCCGACGTGGTCGCCGCCCGGATGGGCAAGACCTACGCCGCCAAGGGGCTCCAGCTCCAGCGGGCCAACCGCTACGCCGACGCCTACGTCCTCTACCAGCCGTTCACCTTCCAGAACAACTCGCCGAACGGCCTGAAAAGCTCGTATTCCTACGCCCTGGGCGTCACCGTGCCGTTGCCGGTCTACAACCGGAACCAGGGGAACATCGAGCGGGCCAAGATCAACATCCAGCAGACCGACGTCCAGCTCAACGCGATCGAGCGGCTGGTGATCAGCGAGGTCCGCCAGGCCGAGCAGGAGTTCGCCACGACCCGGGCCTTCCTCGACCGGCTGGAGCGGCTGGCCATCCCCGCCTCGAAGAAGGCGCTGGACGATACCCGGCAGCTCTTCACCGCCGGCGAGTTGAAGGACGTGTCGCTGTTGCTCAACATCCAGCGCGAGTTCAACGACAACGTCCGGCTCTACCGCGACACGGCGGTCCGCCATCGACGGAGCATGTCCGCCCTGAACGCGGCCGTCGGGTCGCGGCTCCTGCCCTGACCCGAGCCGGGCGTCGGTTCGAAACGAGGCGGCCCGGCGAGGGAGAGTCGCCGGGCCGCCGGATCGAGGGCCGTTCGCGGCGGGCGAGAGGGTGGCCCGCCGCGACGACTCGCCCCGATGATTCGCTTAAACTTACTTGCCGGGCTTGGTCAGGGTGTAGAACCGACCGCCCTCGCCCGCCTTCTGGGCGTATACGGTCAACTCGCCGTCCTTGGACGCCAGCTCCTGAAATTGCTTGGGGGCGCCCAGGTTGGTGAAGGCCCCGTCCTTGACGGTCCGGGTCAGGAGCATCCCCTCTTCGAGGCCGATGGCGTCGGCCGGGCTGTTCTCCTTGACGCTGCTGATGACGACGCCCTTGGCCGAGGCGGGGAAGCCGAGCTGCTTGGCCAGGGCGGGGGTCAGCTCCTGGACCTCGATCCCGTAGCCGGCGACCTCGGCCTTGTCCTCCTCGGGCTTCTTGTCGCGGGCCTCGGCCCGGGCCGGGCGATCCTTGTCGATCATGGCCTGGACGGAGTCGGCCGAGGCGAGGACGACCTTGGTCGTCGCTTCTTTCTTGTTCCGAAGGTAGGTGATGGTGAACTCCTTGCCCACCTCGCTGGTCGAGACCAGGTTGCGGAACGAGTTCATGTTGACCGCCGGGGTGCCGTCGAAGGCGGTGATGATGTCCCCTTGCTGGAGGCCCGCCTTGTCCGCCGGGCTGCCCGGGACGATGGCGGTCGCGGCCACGCCCTTGGTCTTCGGGTCGGCCCCGAGGTCGCGAGCCAGGACCGGCGAGAGCGTCTGGAGCTGGATCCCGAGCAGGGCCCGGGTCACCTTGCCGTCCTTGATCAGGCGGTCGGCCAGGTTGGCGGCCATGTCGATCGGGATGGCGAAGCCGACCCCGGCGCTGGAGCGGGTGCCGGTGGCGATGGCCGCGTTGATCCCGACGACCTTGCCGTCGAGGTCGACCAGCGGCCCGCCCGAGTTGCCCGGGTTGATCGCCGCGTCGGTCTGGAGGAAGTCCTCGTAGGTGTCGCCGCCGAGGATGTGGGCGTCGTTGCGGCCGGTGGCCGAGATGATGCCCGAGGTCACGGTCTGGTCGAAGCCGAACGGCGAGCCGATGGCCAGGACCCACTCGCCGACCCGGACCTTGGAGCTCTTGCCCCTGGGCAGCGGGCGGTAGTCGGTCTTCTCCACCTTGATCACGGCGACGTCGGACTTCGGGTCGGTCCCGACGACCTTGGCCTTCATCTGCTCGCCGTCGGAGAACTCGACGACGATGTTGTCGGCGCCATCGACGACGTGGTTGTTGGTGAGGATGTGGCCCTTGTCGTCGTAGACGAAGCCCGAGCCGGTCCCCTCGGCCACCCCGCCGAACTGCTCCTTCTCGAACCGCCCTTCGGGGCCGAAGAACTTGCGGAGCATGTCCTCGAGCTGCTTGGGGTCGAGGTTCTGGCCGTCGCGGGGCAGGTGCGGGTTCAAGGGGTTGCGGGCGTTGCCCATGCCCACCTTGCGCTGGACGCTGATCTGGACGACCGACGGCTTGACGAACTCGGCGACGGCGTTGAAGGCGTCGCCCAAAGCCCGGGCCTGCTTCTGGCCTTCGGGCGAGATCTGCGGGGCGGCGGGGATGACCCGCGTCACCCCTCGGGAGCTGATCAGGGCGGCGGTCGAGAGCACGATGGCCGCCCATGCCAATGCGTTGCGTTTCATGGCGTGGAGAACTCCTGGCAAGACCGGAATTCAAGTCGAATCGGAAACCTCGAAGCGGACACTCACGACTTCCCGACCCCGCGACCCGAGGGCAGGGGGGCCCGGATAGCTTTGCGTCCCCTTCCTACGAGCGATCGTACGCGAAGGTTTGCCGCGGATTTTCGGAAAACCCGGCCCCGGGGGCGGGCCCGAGCATCCCGGCCACGACGACCGCCCCGCCTCCCAGGCTCGGGCCGGGTTGGCGGGGGGGCCACTTCGCGATACTTTATTCCTATTCGCGGAAAGGTCGAGGACATTTCGAGCCGGAGGCCGGATTGGACGAGTGGGACCCCCGAGACCAGACGCCCGCCGCCTTCCTCGACCGGGCCCGGTCGATCGGCGCCAACGACCTGGCCGCCCGTCGCCTGACGTCGGCGATCCTCGGCCACGGCATCCACGACCCGGGCGCCTGGGGCCGGTCGTTCCAGGTCCCCCGGTCCTTGAGCGACCGGGTCGCCCCCCTGCCCCGTCTGGGGCTCGACGCCCACCTCGTCTCGCCCGGCGACGGCTTCGAGAAGCTCCGGTTCCGGACGCTGGACGGCCTGGCCGTCGAGGCCGTGATCATCCCCCTGCACAAGCCGGGCGCGGTGAGCCTCTGCCTGTCCTCGCAGGTCGGCTGCGCGATGGCCTGCGCCTTCTGCGCCACGGCGAGGATGCCGGACCGCCGGACCCTGGCGACCTGGGAGATCGTCGACCAGTGGGTCCAGGCCCGCGACCTCGCCAGGCTGACCGGCCGTCGGGTCACCGGCACCGTCTTCATGGGGATGGGTGAGCCGCTCCTGCCGGCGGTCAAGCCGCGGGTCCTGGCCGCGGCCTCGCTCCTGTCCTGCCCCTACGGCGGGCAGGTCTCGGCCCGGAACATCACGATCAGCACCGTCGGCATCGTCCCCCAGGTCGACGAGTACACCGAGGAAGGCCACAAGTACCGGCTCTCGATCAGCCTGGGCGCGGCGATCGACGCCAAGCGTGCCTGGCTGGTCCCGGCCGCCTCGCGCTGGTCGATCGCCGAGGTGATGGCCGCCGCCCGCCGCCACGCCCTCGACCGCCGCGACCGGGTGATGCTGGCCTACGTCTGCATCTCGGGCGTGAACGTCGGCGAGGAGGACGCCCGGGCCCTCGGCCGGGTCATCGGCGACACCCCGGTCCGGCTCGACCTGATCGACGTGACCGACGCCACCGGCCGCTTCCAGGCTCCCACCCCCGATGAGCTGCGAGGCTTCCGCGACGCCCTGACCCGGCACGTCGGCCAGCCGGTGGTCCGCCGCTACTCGGGGGGGAAGGACATCGCCGCCGCCTGCGGGACGCTGGCGGGGGCGACGTCAGATTGATCCTTCAACATGAGCGAGCCGGGAGGTGAGCCCGGGTGGCAGGGGTAAGCTTGCTTACCCCGGTTTTCGAGGCGTGTTGGCGGAGGACCGGGGTAAGCAAGCTTACCCCTGCCACCCGGATCAAGCGCTTCCAGGATCAAGAACCGATCGGCCCTCTGGCGGGGGCGACGTGACTTCGGGGCGGCCTCCGGCTCAGACCGGCGAGGGGTTCCGCTCGCCGAAGCCGGACTGATGCCAGTAGGGATAAGCCTTGGTCGTGGCGCTGGCGGCGTCGAGCCGGGCGACCTGCTCGGCGGTGAGGTCCCAGCCGATCGCGCCGAGGTTCTGCCGGAGCTGCTCCTCGTTCCTCGCGCCGATGATGATGTTGGCCACGGTGGGCCGCTGGAGCAGCCAGTTCAGGGCGACCTGCGGCACCGTCTTCGAGGTCTCCTTGGCGACCTCGTCCAGGGCGTCGACGACCCGGTACAGGTACTCGTCGTCGACGGTCGGGCCGAGGTCGATGACGGCCTGGCTCTGGAGCCGGCTCGCGGCGGGGATGGGCTGCCCTCGGCGGATCTTGCCGGTCAGGCGGCCCCAGCCCAGCGGGCTCCAGACCACCGCGCCGACCTTCTGGTCGAGGCCCAGCGGCATCAGCTCCCACTCGTAGTCGCGGCCGATCAGCGCGTAATACGCCTGGTGGGCGACGTAGCGGGCCAGGCCATACTTCTCGGAGACCGCCAGGGACTTCATCAGGTGCCAGCCGGAGAAGTTCGAGCAGCCGATGTAGCGGATCTTGCCGGCCCGGACCAGGTCGTCGAGCGTGCCGAGGACCTCCTCGACCGGGGTCATCGCGTCGAACGTGTGGAGCTGGTAGAGGTCGATGTAGTCGGTCCCGAGCCGCTTCAGGCTGGCCTCGACGGCCCGGATCAGGTGGAAGCGGGACGAGCCGACGTCGTTGGGCCCCTGGCCGTGGCGGAAGGTCCCCTTGGTCGAGATCAGGACCTGATCGCGCCGGCCTTTGATCGCCTGCCCGAGGACCTCCTCGGCCATCCCGGCGGAGTAGATGTCGGCGGAGTCGAACATGGTCAGGCCGGCGTCGAGGCAGATGTCGACCAGCCTGGTCGCCTCGTCGACGTTGGTCTGGCCCCAGGCCTTGAAGAACTCGCCGCTGCCGCCGAAGGTGCCGGTGCCCAGGCTGAGGACGGGGACCTTGAAGCCGGAACCGCCGAGCTGCCGATATTCCATCGATCCGATCCTCGAAAAAGATGAGAGCCGCGGGCCGTCCGCCTGCCCGGCGAGGGTCGAGACGGGCGTCCTCGCTCGGGGTGGCAGGGGTAAGCTTGCTTACCCCGGTCCTGAGGCCAAGCCGCTCGAAAACCGGGGTAAGCAAGCTTACCCCTGCCACCCAGGTCCGGTGCATCAATCCGGCCAGCTCGAAGGGTTGACCCTCCCCCGCCGGCGATCAGGCGCCCGCGGCGGTCTTCAGCGCCGAGAGGACGTTGTCGTAATTCGGCTCGCTGGCGATCTCGGGGACGATCTCGACGTAGGTTAGCTTGTCGGAGGCGTCGACGACGAAGATCGCCCGGGCCAGGAGCGGGATCGGCAGTCCGCTGATGAGCACCCCGTAATGCTCGCCGAAGCTGTGGTCGTGGGCGTCGGAGAGGTTGATGAGGTTCTCGATCTTGTTGTCCGAGCAGAACCGCTTCATGGCGAAGGGGAGGTCGAGGCTGATCGTGTAGGACGCGATCTTGTCGCCCAGGGTCGACACGTCCTCGGAGAACCGCTTGGTCTGGATGCTGCAGACCGGGGTGTCGAGCGAGGGGACGACGCTGAAGAGCCGGGCCTTGCCGGCGGTGTCCTTGAGCGTGACGGCGCCGAGGTTGGTGTCGACGCAGGTGAAGTCGGGCGCGGAATCGCCGGGGCTGAGCTTGGGCCCGAGCAGGTCGATCGGGTTGCCCCTCATGGTCACTTCGCCCTTGCGCGGGTCGGCCATCGCTGTGCTTCCTCGGGGAGATCGGTCGATCGGGGAACGGTCGGAGGGCCTGAGGCCCGAGCTGCGCAGGCCTCGGCCCCGGGCCCTCCGCCAAGCGTAGCGGACCACGGCCCCGCGATGCAAGGCGATGCCGGTTCCGGAGTAGGCCTTGCGACGTGCCCGGGCCGATCCCGCGACGTTATCATGACAAACCCCCGGACCGTCCTGGTCCACCGCTGGCCGATCGGGGGGCCTGCAAGCAACCATCCGCCCTCATCCGAGATCCATCGATGTCCAACCCGGTGAGAAACCTCGCCCGATCCGCGCGCCAGTTCCTCCTCCTCACCGCCCGGAGGATGATGCATGCCCGCGTGGTCAACCATGCCGGGGTCAAGATCGCCATCGGCGATTACCTCTCGCCGGTCGTGGCCGAACACATCCTCAACGGCGACTACGAGCGATCCGAGCTCAAGGGCATCCGCGCCCTGCTCGACCCCGAGGACATCGTCCTGGAGCTGGGGGCGGGCATCGGCTTTATTTCGCTCCAGTGCGCCAGGGTCGTCGGCTGCGACCGCGTCTTCGCCTTCGAGGCCAACCCCGCGCTCGAGGCCCACATCCGCCGCAACTACGACCTCAACGGCCTCCACCCCAAGCTCGAGATGTGCATCCTCGGCGAGCACGAAGGCCAGGCCGACTTCTTCATCGACGACGACCTCTGGGAATCGTCGATGATCCGCCGCAAGGCGTCGGTCAAGCAGGTCACCGTCCCCGTCCGGTCGCTCAACGAGATGGTCCGCCGGATCAGGCCCACGTTCCTGATCATGGACATCGAGGGGGGCGAGTACGAGATCATCAAGCAGATCGACCTCGACACGATCCGCAAGGTCGCGATCGAGGTCCACATCCCGATCATCGGCGGCGAGAAGGTCGAATACGTCAAGCGGCGGCTGATCGACGCCGGCTTCGTCGTCGACCACCGCTTCACCAACGACCAGCAGTTCGTCGCGGTCAGGCCCTGAGCGACCCGGCCGGGATCAGCGGCCGAGGCCGGCGTCGATCAGGGCCCGGAACCGGCCGACCACCTTGGCCTCGCTGAACGACCGCTCGAACGAGCCCCGGGCGTTGGCGGCGATCCGGTCGAGCTCGGCGGCGGGGAGCCCGCGAAGCTCGCGGAGCTTCGCGGCGAGCGCGGCCGGGTCGTTGGCCCGGAAATAGAAGCCGTTCTCGCCGTCCCGGATGATCGAGGTCGTCCCGCCGGTGTCGGGCACGAGGATCGGCACCCGGATCGCCAGGGCCTCGATGACCGAGAGGGCCCCCGGCTCCTCGGGGCAGAGGTGGAGCATCAGGTCGCTGGCGGCGATCTCCTCGCGGGCCCGGTCGGTGAACCCGACGAAGGTCACGTTGGGATTCTTCCGCGCGGCCCGCTCGCGGAACTCGTCGAGCAGGGTCCCGCCGCCGAGCACTCGGACCTGGAGGTCGGCCAGGTCGGGCGCCCCGTCGAGGGCGTCGAGCAGCACGTCGATCCGCTTGATCGGCTCGACCCGCGAGACCACGACGACCGAGCGGATGCCGTCGGCGGTGATCGGCGGCTTGGTCGCGATCCTGGAGGCGTACTCGTCGGTCAGGTAGTGCGGGATGACCTGGATCTTCGACGGGCGGACGCCGTGCGAGGTGAGCTTGTCGCGGATGAAGTCGCTCGGGCAGATGATCGTGACCGGGAACCGGTTCAGGACGTACTTGCGCGAGAAGCTGTCGCGGTCGTTGCTCCCCCCCATCGCGAAGTGCATGTGCGAGGCCCGGCGGCGGAACCAGGTGTTCAGCCCCGAGAAGGCCAGCGAGTGCCAGAGGCTCGTCGAGAACAGGGCGACCCGCCGCCTCCCCCTGAGCAGGCCCGCCAAGATCCGGGCGAAGTCCTTCTTGGTGGCGAAGGCGTGGCCCTCGATGCCGGCCTTGCGGATCACGTCCTGGAACGGCCCGGGCGGGGAGAAGAGGCAGACGTCGTAGTCGGCCTTGAGGCTCTCGGCCGTCAGCAGGAGCACCCGCTCGGTCCCGTAGACGGACGGGCTGTAGGAGGTGAGGATCACCAGTGGCTTGTCGGTCATCGCGTCGCTGTCTCGGGCGGGTCGGTCGCGGTCGCGGGGCCGGAGCTTCTCGGCGCCCGGCCGGTTCGCTTAGAATAGCATCGAAAGACGCCCGAGTCGCCCTCCCGGTGGACCCGACATGCCCCCTTCGAAGTTCGACCCTTACCGATACGACGTGCTGGTGGTGGGCGCGGGCCACGCCGGGCTGGAGGCGGCCCTGGCCTCGGCCCGGCTCGGCCTGAAGACGGCCTTGCTGACGATCAACGCCGACGCGGTGGGCCAGATGAGCTGCAACCCGGCCATCGGCGGCGTGGCCAAGGGGCAGATCGTCCGCGAGGTCGACGCCCTCGGCGGGGCGATGGGCCTCTTGACCGACGCCGCCGGGCTCCAGTTCCGCCTGCTCAACCGGGGCAAGGGGCCGGCCATGCACAGCCCCCGGGCCCAGTGCGACAAGAAGGCGTACCAGGCCCTGGCCAAGCTCACCGTCGAGGGGCAACCCGGCCTGACGCTCCGCCAGGAGATGGTCGAGGCCTTGATCGTCGAAGGGGATCGGGCGGTCGGCCTCCGGTGCCGAGGGGGGGCGGAGTACCGGGGGCGGGCGGTGGTCGTCACCACCGGCACGTTCCTCCAGGCCCTGATGCACACCGGCGAGGTCAAGACCGCCGGCGGCCGGGCGGGCGACTCCTCGGCCGAGGGGCTCTCCGGCAGCCTCCGAGGGCTCGGCTTCGAACTCAGGCGGTTCAAGACCGGCACGCCCCCGAGGCTCAACGGCCGGACGATCGACTTCGCCCGGCTCGAACCCCAGGCCGGCGACCCCGAGCCCGCCCCGTTCTCGTTCCTGACCGATCGGATCGAGGCTCCCCAGCTCGACTGCCACGTCACCGCCACCACGCCCGAGGTCCACGACCTGATCCGGGCCAACCTCCACCGGGCCCCGATGTACTCGGGCCAGATCGCCAGCACCGGGCCGAGGTACTGCCCGTCGATCGAGGACAAGGTCGTCCGCTTCGCCGACCGCCCGTCGCACCAGATCTTCCTGGAGCCGGAAGGGCGGTCGACCCGGGAATACTACTGCAACGGGATCTCCACCAGCCTCCCCCGCGACGTCCAGGACGCGATCATCCCGCTGATCCCCGGCCTCGAATCGGCCGAGATCATGCGGTACGGCTACGCCGTCGAGTACGACTACGCCCCGCCCACCCAGCTCGGCCCGACCCTGGAGACCAAGGCCGTCGCCGGCCTCTTCTTCGCCGGCCAGATCAACGGGACCACCGGCTACGAGGAGGCCGCCGCCCAGGGCCTGATCGCCGGGATCAACGCCGGGCTCCTGACCCTGGGCGAAGGGCCGTTCGTGGTCGACCGCTCCGAAGGGTACGTCGGGGTCCTGATCGACGACCTGGTGACCCGGGGGGTGGACGAGCCCTACCGGATGTTCACCAGCCGGGCCGAGTACCGCCTGCTCCTCCGGTCCGACAACGCCGACCTCCGCCTGACCCCCCGAGGCCGGTCGATCGGCCTGGTCGACGACGCCCGATGGGCCCGGTTCGAGGCCAGGCGCGACCGGATCGACGCCCTGGGCTCGGCCCTCCGTTCCGCCCGATCCGGCGGCGAGAGCCTCCACGAGATCCTCCGCCGGCCGCCGACGACCTGGGCCGAGATCCTCGCGCTCCACCCCGGGCTCGGCCCCCTGGCCGGCGACCCATCGGCGGTCGAGCAGGTGATGATCGAGGCCAAGTACGGCGGCTACATCGACCGCCAGGCCAGGCAGGTCGAGCGGTTCCGGAACCTCGAGGACAAGCCCCTGCCGGCCGGGCTCGACTACCTGGGCATCCCGCAGCTCCGGGCCGAGGCCCGCGAGAAGTTCGACCGGGTCCGCCCCCACTCGCTCGGCCAGGCCGGCCGGATCAGCGGGATCAACCCGGCCGACCTGGCGACCCTGCTCGTCCACCTCAAGCGGCCCGCCCGGGCGGCCGTCGAGCCCGAGGACGATTGACCCGTCAGGGCCGGGGCATGGTCGGGATCAAGCTGGCCCCGCGCCCCGGCTCAAGATGGATGACGGACGGGGGATGTGAGCCGGGGCACGGGGGATGTATGGAAACCGGCCGGGGCGGCGGGGGGGGATCGCCGGCCACCCGGCCGGTCCGGGGGAGGAATACGCGAGGCCCCGGCGGCGGGGCGAAGAGGGATCGCGGTCCGCCGCCGAGGGCTCCGGGGCGGGTGCGATCGCGCCAGTGCCAAGTTTTTCGGGGAAAATCGTCGATCTACCGCCACAGGCGGTACTCATTGACGATGACTGACGTGAGGGGTCTTGAAAATGAGGCGATTCCTCGGTGAATTGGGGGGTGACCAAACCATCCCTCCCCACCACAGGAATCGCCTCGATGGATCATGCTACCGTCTGCGCCACACTCCTGGCGACCCCCTTCGCCGCCTCGCTCCTCCCCCTGACCGGGCAACTCCTCCCGGTCATCTCTCGGGTCGCGCAACTCATCGTCGCCTTTCACGCCGCCGAACCGATGCCCTCGGCCTGCCACCAGTTCGAGACCCAACTGCAGGCCACGCTCCGCGAACTCGGGCGGATCATCGTCGACTGGACCTACAACCACGTCGAGCCCGATGACCGCCACCTCATGCCCGACCACCTCCGCTTCGACGGCGACTGGTACCGACGCCGCGACAAGTCCCCCAACCGCTCCGTCGCCACCCTGTTCGGGACCATCACCCTCTGGCGTTACCTCTACCGGCCGATCCACGGCGTCGAGCGGGCCCCCTTCCCGCTCGAGATCCGCCTCGGGCTGGCCGCCGGCCACGCCACGCCCGCCCTGGCCGAGCGCGTGGCCCACGCGGCCGCCGACGCCACCCAGGGGACCGTGCTGTCGGACCTGAGACGCGACCATGACGTTTCCTGGTCGGTCGCCACGCTCCGCGTCGTGATCGCCGCCACGTGGGAGGGGATGACGCCGCAGCTCCATGCCGCGCAGGTGACGCAGGTCCTGGCCTGGATGGAGCGGGCCGATGCGTCGCGGGGGTCGCGCAAGCCGGTGCTGGCCGTAGGCCGCGACGGTGTGTTCGTGCCGATCCGGGGCGACGACTCCTACCGCGAGGCAGCCACCGCCACGCTCTCGGTCCACGACCGCGCCGGCCGGCGGCTGGGGACGGTGTACCTGGGGCGGATGCCCGAGCCAGGCCAGGGGACGCTGACGGGGCAGTTGACCGCGCTGATCACCGCGGTGCTGGCGGGGTGGTCGGGGCCGACGCCGCGGCTCGCCTACGTCACCGACGCGGGCCATCATCCGAGCGAGTATTTCGAGGAGGTCTTGAGACCGATGGAGCATCCTCGCCGCCCCGGGGAACGCCTCGAGTGGGAGTGGGTGATCGACTATTATCATGCCTGCCTCTACATCCACGACCTGTCCGAGGCGTTGATCGGCGACGCGCGTCGGGCGCATGCCTGGGCGTGGAAGATGTGCCGGTGGCTGAAGACAAAGCCGCGTGCGATCAACCGGATCTTGCACTCGGCGACGGCGATCCGGAGCCGGCGGATCGTGGTCGGCCGGACCAAGGCGTACCGGAAGGCGTACGGCTACCTGCGGGATCACATCCGGCACCTGGACTACACGGAGTATCGCCGCAACCACCTGCCGATCGGCAGCGGAGTGACGGAGGCGGCGTGCAAGACGGTGTTCAGTCAACGGCTGAAGCGATCGGGGATGGCCTGGAGCGAAGAGGGAGGGCAGCGGATCGTGGACCTGCGGGTGATCCACCTGAGCGGCGTGTGGTCGCAGGTGCATCAATCGTACTTACAATCGAAGATTCTTCCCGAGAGGCCGACTCAGAAGGGAAAAGCGAAGAGGAAGCCAGGAAAGGCCGCGTAATCCGCGGCTCTGGCGCGACTGCACCCTCCGGGGCTAGCCCCGGCCTCGCGCCGCAAAGGGGGGGCCTTGCGTGATCTCTGGGATGATCGGCTGATGGGTCATGGTCATCGGCCCGGCGCCTTCTCGGCCGCCCCGGCCGCCTTGACGAGGTAGGGGTTGAGGGCCTCGGCGCGGGCCAGGTGGGCGTCGGCCTTGGCCGACTCGCCCCGGGCCCGGGCGATCTCCGCGGCGTGGTGGAAGAGGGGGGCCTCCTGGGTCCCCCGGGCCAGGGCCAGGGTCATCTCGCGGTCGGCCTCGTCGAGCAGCCCTTTCTTGAAGCAGGCCCAGGCCAGCGCGTCGTGGCCGTGGATGTCGCGGCGCAGCTCCAAATCCTCGCGGGCCAGGGCGAGGGCGGCGTCGAGGTCGCGGCCCGAGTCGGCCAGGAAGAGGAGCCAGTGGCGGTCGTAGATCCGGGGGAAGGAGCGGGCCAGGGTTTCGAGGGCCCGGTATTGCTCGTCGGCCTCGCGCGGCTTGCCCAGGGCGGCGCAGGCGTCGCCGGCGAGCTTGAGGGCTTCGGGATTCTGGCCGGAGATCGCGATCGCCTTGAGGGCCCAGTCGAGGGCGGCGGCGTGATCGCCCCGCCAGGTCGCGGCCTCGGCCATGCCGGTCATGGCCCGGTAGTCGCGGGGGAAGACGGCCAGGGCCCGGCGGCAGGCGGCCTCGCCCGCTTCGAGCTGGCCGTGGTCGATCAGGCCGTGGCCGATCATGGTGTGGTACCAGGCGACGGTCTCGCTCGCCATGTCGGGCCGGGCGTCCGCGACCCGGCTCGCCTCGACCATCAGCTCGTGGGCGCGGTCGGGGTGGCCGGCCAGCTCCTCGACGCGGGCACGGAGGGCCCGGAGGTTGAGGTCCTCGGGGTCGGTCGGGACCGTTTCGAGGGCCCGGAGGGCCGGCTCGTAGTCGCCCACTTCGAGCTGGATGTCGATCAGGAGCCGGGCGGCCCTTGGGTCGGCGGCGATCCCTTGGGCGACGGCGAGGGCCTCGGGGAAGCGGTGCTGGGTGAGCAGCGCCTGGGCCAGCCGGAGCGAGGCGGCGACGTTCCCCCGGCGCTGGACCTTGAGCGAGCGGCGGGCGGCGTCCTCGGCCCGGACGGCGTCGGCGATGTCGCCGGTCTCGCGGCCGAGGGCGAGGTAGGAGCCGGCCAGCTCGCGGAGTTCGAGGAACCCCTGCGGGTCGCGCCTCGACTGCGCGTCCCAGAACTCGACGGTCTTCCGCGACAGCTCGGGGTCGTAGGGCAGCCGGTCGCTGGTCGTCGGCAGGACGACGGGCTTGTTCGGCTCGGCGGTCGCGGTCGAGGGCGCGGTCGCCGGGTCCTGGCCCGCCCGGGCTTCGGGGCCGATCGGGCCGAAGGCCGGTGCGCAGGCGGAGCCGACGATCAGGAGCGCGGCGGAGTGGCGGGCGATTCGAGTGCGGTTCATGGCTGCTGCCCTTTCTGGGTGAATCCCCGGGATGCTGGGGGGGGACCAGCATCCCGGGGTCCCTCGGTCCCCCCTTTAGTGGGGGTTGCCCAGGTAGGGGAAGACGTTGAGGAGGTCGGTGTGGGGGCCGACGTTATCGGTGCTGAACTGGGGCAGTTCCTTGCCGTCGTCGGGGGCCAACTTCAGCGCCGGGATCACGCCGCCGAAGACCGCGGAGAGGTCGATGTCGACGATGTCGTCGGTCAGGGCCCGGCCGCCGAACTTGCTGCCGGTGAAGCCGCCGGTCTCGACGCCGAGATACGCCGCCTTGGCGTCGGTGGCCGCCAGGTTGGCGATCATCACGTCGGGCACGAGCACCGAGACGAGGGCGGCCTTGATGGCCTCGCTCCGGCCGGCCGGGAAGGTCATGAAGGCGTAGATGTCGTTGGCGAGGTTGGCGTGGTCGTCCGTGGGGTTGTCGAGGTCGTTGATCAGGTGGCGGTTGGCGGTCACGGTGGCCAGGGCCTCGTTGATCGCCGGGCGGGCCAGGCGGTCCTGCTGCATGAAGTTGAACCCGGGCGGGGCGGCGGCGACGCTGGTCGTCATCCAGACCTTGATCATGCCGCCGCCGAGCATCGCCCGGGGCAGCTCGACGACGATCGAGCCGACGTTGAGGTTGGCCAGGTAGTCCATCGGCGGCGAGGTGTCGAAGCCCGAGCCGGCCGGGAAGCCGCGGAAGCCGTTGACCTGCGGCGTGTCGGCGGACTGGATGCTGGGGAAGTCGATCTGCCGGCCGGTCAGGGGGGTCATTCGGTCGGGGAGGATGGCGTAGAACCGGTTGAGGTCGAAGAAGAACGGGTCGGACCGGACCCCGGCGAACACCTTCATCGACCCGTTGATCGTGAACGCCTGGTTGATGGTGCCGATCGTCGGCCAGGGGTTGGCGAAGACGGTGGTCGACCCGGTCTTGTACGGCCTGTACGGGCCGGCGATCAGCACCTTCTGGTTCGGGCCGACCCCGGAGAAGCGGGCCTGGATGACCAGGTCCTCGACCACGTCGCCGGTCACGTCGATCTTGAACTGGTAAAGGACGCCGGGATCGAACGAGAATTTGGCGGCTTGGCCGGCCGGGAGCAGGCCGTGCACGTCCATGACGAGGACGACCTTCGAGGGGTCGCTCGTGCTCGGGAAGATGAACAGGTCGGTCAGGTCGGCGCCCTGCCGATTGACATTCTGGGCGGTATCGGCATGGTCGGAGGCGAGCAGGGGGCCGGCGCCCAGGCCGAGCAGGAGCCCGGCGGACAGCAATACATCCTTGCGAAACTTCGTCACGGGGAGAGTCCTCAACGCTGGTCGGTTATGAATCGGTCGGCAGTTCGAGGGGCGACCCCTCGATCCGGAGGGGAGGACGACTTGGGCGGATTGGTAAACGGAGGGATCAGGCGATCGGCCGCGTCCGGCCGCGCCGGGCCAGGCAGGACGCGCCGATCGCGCCGAGGCCGCAAAGCAGGAGGCTCGAAGGCTCGGGGACGACCGGGCCGATGGCCGAGCCGAACACCCCCTGGGTGGTGGGGTCGGGCCCGCCGATGGCGTAGCCGGCCAGCCCGGGGATGCCCGTGCTGGTGAACGAAAAGGTCGCGGTTTCGAGCACGCCCAGGCCGCCGATCCCGATACCCGACCCCGCATAGACGAACTGGATGTCGGGGTCGCCCGGGTTGTAGAAGGGCAGCAGGTCGGGCGACGAGGTGATCGAGTTGACGTCAATCGGGACCGGCAGGGCCAGGTCGACCGCGGTGGCGGCGACGGTCGAGTCGGCGAAGACGGTCAGGAGATAGTTATAGGTGTACACGCCGGCGGTCGGGGCGCTCACCGTGCCGACCAGGGTGGCGTCGAAACCGGCTTCGGCCGGGCGAGAGCCGGCCCCCGCCAGGGCGATCATCGCCAGCGGCAGGACAATCCATCGAGGTGTCGATCCTTGCATGTTCTTGCGATTCCTTGCAGTGGAGGGGGCGGTCGTTTACGTGACCCGCCCGGTGGGCGGGCCCCTTCGTCCTCAGCGGCAGTCGATGCCGAGGACCTTGGCCAGGCGGGCCATCGCCGCGGCCTCCTGGCGGTTCATCGCGGCATGGCGGGCCGCGGCGATCCCGGAGCCGGCGAGCAGCGAGGCGATGAGGAGGAACAGGAAGAGGGTCCGCCGGAAGAACGGGGTGTCGAGTCGCCCGAAGCCCCGGGCCAGGTCGACCGCGGCGGGATAGCGGGCTTGCAGGACTTCGGACTTGCCCGAGGCGGCCAGCAGGACGGCGTCGATCGTCGACGCCATCGGGTCGGCGGCGACGGCCCGGGCCGAGGCCTCGCGGCGGAGGCAGAGCAGCAGGAAGGCGATCCCCAGGGCGATCCCCCGGCGGTCGAGCCGATCGCGGAGCCCTTTTCGGGCACGGACCAGGCGCGTCTTGACCGTGCCGACGGGCCAGCCGAGCCGCTCGGCGGCCTCCTCGTGCGTCAGCCCTTCAAGGTAGCAGAGGGTCAGGGCCTGGCGGTAGGGCTCGGGGAGGTGGCCCAACTCCTCGCGGACGACCTGGCGGATGTCGTCGAGGGGCCGGTCCGACTCTCGGGCTTCCGGGTGCATCGCGGCCCATTTCCTCTCGCGTTCGGACCGGACCGCCCCCTGACGCCGGGCCCGGGCGGCGACCTTGCGGGCCACGCCGACGAGCCAGGCGTTGAGCCGCTCGGGGTCGCGGATCGAGGGGGCCCGGCGGACCAGGATCAGGAACGTGGCCTGGAGGGCGTCCTCGGCCTCGTGCGGGTCGTGGAGCATGCCCCGGCAGACGCGGAGGACCGACGGCCCGTGGCGGTCGACCAGGTCGCGGAAGGCTGCCGGGTCGCGGGTGGCCACGAAACCTTCCAGGAGCTGGCTGTCGATCATCCGATCACCCCCGCGAGTGGGACTTGCCGGTTCTTGCTCGCGAATGCCGAGGCCCCTCGATCGCCCCGACCGAGGAGATTGCACCTTCGAGCGGTTTTGGGTTCAACTTTCTCGAAATAATTATTCCGCGATACACCAAGGTAATCCCCGGGATACTGCTTGCCGGGACCCGACCGGACGCCGATCGCGACGGCCGGCCGGGCGAGCGGGGGCTTGAAACCGGCGGACGATCCGTGGGACATTACCCATCCCCGGGCATCGCGAACCCCGACCACGCGACCAACTTGCGTCCCCGAGGGCGTTCCCATGAAGGCGAGACCTGGCGGATTCACCCTCATCGAGCTGATGGTCTCGATGTCGGTCATCGGCGTGCTCATCGCCCTGCTCCTGCCGGCGGTCCAGTCGGCCAGGGAGGCGGCGCGGCGGGCGCGCTGCTCGAACAACCTGAAGCAGATCGCCCTGGGGATGCATCAGTACCACGACATACACGGTACCATGCCGCCGGGCAAGAAGGGATGCTGCTGGGGGACCTGGCTGATCTTCGTGCTGCCCCAGGTCGAGCACCAGTCGCTCTTCAACGCCTACAACTTCTCGGGCAACAACTCGCCGGGCCTGCCCCGGGGATACGACCTCGACCTCCGCTACTTCGGCTCGACGAACCGGACGGTGACCTCGACCCGCCTGGAGGTCTACCTCTGCCCGAGCGACGGGACGGCCGAGCCGATCTCGACGACGGTGGGCGGGGTCAAGCTGGCCTGCACCTCGCAGAACTACGCGGCCAACTTCGGCAACACGCTCCAGGTCCAGGACGACCTGCCGGACAACCCGTTTCGGGGGGCCCCCTTCGGCGACGTCGGCTCCCCGCTGGCCGACCAGTCGAGGCCGCCCAGGGCGACGGTCGGGCTCCGCGACTTCCAAGATGGCACGACCACGACCCTGCTCCTCTCCGAGGTCGTCGTCGGCCAGGGGCCCGACCTGCGCGGGTTCTCCTGGTGGGGCGACGCCGCGGGGTTCGAGACCTTCCTCGGCCCGAACAGCACGTCGCCCGACGTCCTGTCGGACCGCGACTACTGCTCGAACCGCTCGCCGAACCCCCCGTGCTCGGCCCCCGGCCCGCCGGCGGGGGACACCTACGCCGCCCGGAGCCGGCACCCGGGCGGGGTCGACGCCGCGATGGCCGATGGCGCCGTCCGGTTCGTCAAGGACTCGATCAGCCTGAGCGTCTGGCAGGCCCTGAGCACGACCCGGGGATGCGAGGTCGTCGACTCCGGCTCGTACTGATCCGATCCCCGAGGGCCTCCGAAAGCTGACCGGCCCTCCATCCTGGAGGGCTCCGTCCGGGTGGCGGGGGTAAGCTTGCTTCCCCCGGTCATCCGCCAATACGGCTCGAAGGACCGGGGTAAGCAAGCCTACCCTTGCCACCCATGAATCGGGGCTGGAAGGTCTGGTCGATCGTCGGGCCTCAGCGGCCGGGCAGGATCAGCTTGCTGGGCTGGTTGGCGGCGGGGCTCGGGCTGGCGGAGCCCGGGGTCCAGAGGCCGCCGCCGGCGCTCGACGCGGGGCCGCCGGGGGTCCAGACCTCGGGCTTGGTGGCGGACACGCCGAGCCGGCCGGAGGCCGTCGTGATCCTCGGGCCGAACTCGGCCAGGACCGCCTGCAAGGGGCGGCTGTCAAGCAGGACGTCGTCGGGATGGTCGGGGTTGGGCTTGACCTGGATCAGGCCGAGCTCGACCAGGTTCATGAGGATGACCTGGTTGGCCGTCGGGTCCTGGGCGTACCGTTCGAGGATCACGGCGAGGTCGGGGACCCAGGTCTCGGGGGCTTCGAGCCGGGCCCGGAGCCGGACCTCCAGCATGTCCCAGACCGGGGCGTTGCGGACTCGGTTGGCGGGGGATTCGGCCTGTCGCCCCTTGGCGAGCCACTCCAGGGCCTCGTCCTTCCGCCCGAGGCCGGCGGCCATGCTGGCGAGGTCGGAGTGGACCGACACGCCGTCGATCAGGCCGCGCTCGAAGAGCGAGGGGCGGGCGACGATCGCCAGGGCGGCGGCCTTGAGGGCCTCGGCGATCATCGCCCGGCGGGCCCTGCGGTAGAAGGCGACCAGGGCCTCGTCGGCCAGGCGGTCGACCGGGACCCGGGCCAGGCGGGCCAGGGGGAGGGTCGCGACGTCGACCGTCTCGGGGTCGATCGGCGGCTCGGGCGGCACGCCGAGGCGCTCCCGGAGGGCGGCGAAGTCGACGCCCCCTCGGCCCGGGGGGTTGATCTGTTCGAGCTGGCAGAGCGCCGCGCGGAGCGGGATCGCGGCGTTGCCGTCGCGGGCGGCCCGGCTCGGGGTCCGGTGGCCGAGATAGGGCATCGGCGTCTCGGGCCAGACTTCGAGGAACATCGCCGACCGCTTCTCGGCCTCGAGCCGGTCGGCCTCGAGCGGGTCGAGCCCGGCGGGGTAGAGCCAGTCCCAGGTCATGGCCAGGCCGGCGCGAGACTCGACTCCGAGGGCCTCGGTCCTGGTGCTGGCCCCGTCGATCGACCGGCCGGCCAGGGCGGTGAAGCGGTCGCCCAGGGAGTCGACCCGGCCGTCGTCGTAGGTCACGAGGCCGGCGAAGTCGTCGGCCAGGGCGATCCGGCCGAGGATCTTGGGGACCTGGTCGACGGACAGGCCTCGGCCGTCGTGGCGGTCGATCACCGGCCGGTCGAGCAGGGCGAACCCCTCGACCCCGGGGGCGGAGGGGTCCTCGGGGTCGCTCGGGCTCGGCCCTTCGTCGAAGACGTCGGGGGCGGCGCGGAGGGCGGCGAGGAGGGCGTCGCGGTCGAGGACCGGCCAGATCAGCTGGACCTGCTCGACCCGGTCGGGGCCGGAGATCGGCTCGATGAGCTGGCAGAGGGCCTCGATGTCGACGGCCTCGGGCGAGTCACCGAGGGCCCTGGAGCGGCGGCGGAGCGGCCCGACGGCGCCGGCCTCGTCGCCGAGCCAGAGCCGGCAGAGGCCGAGGTTGAAGTCGGCCGGTCCGCCGGGGTCGCCGATGGTCAGGGCGTCGAAGCCGGCGGCGGCCGGGGCCCAGAGGCCGATGGAGGCCAGGTTCATGGCCCGCTCGAACTTCCCCCGGGTCTCGCCGTGGAGGTGGCTCGGGGGCGGGGCCAGCCGGTACGAGTCCTTGAGCCAGGGGGCGACCGCGGGGGTGGCCTCCAGGCTCCTCGCCGCCGAGGCGACCGAGCCGTCGTCCTCGCCGAGCTTGAGGGTCAGCTCCAGGTGCTTCAGGGCGGCGGGGTACAGGTGGGTCTCGGCCATGAGGTAGGCCACCACCCGGGCCAGGCCGGCCAGGCTGGGCCGCTGGCCCTGCTCGACGGCGGCAAGCACCTGCTGGAACATCCCCGCGCCGTTGACCGGCCCCTCGGTCTCCAGGACGCACCGGGTCAAGAGGACCAGGGCCCCGAAGTGCTTGGGGTTGGCGGCGAGGACCTGGCGGAGCGTGACCTTGGCCGGCCCGGGCTCGCCGTGGCGGATCTGCATGATCGCCTTGCGGGTCAGCAGCCAGGGGTTGCTCGGCTCCTTGCGCAAGCCCTCGTCGAGCACCTTGATGGCGGCCTCGACCTGCCCGGTATCGAAGAGGCGTTGCGCCCGGTCGGCGAACGATTCCACCTTCTGGCAGCACCACTTGAATTTCTGACCGCTGCCGCAGGGGCAAGGAGCATAAGGTTCGACGCCGGCCATCGCATGCCTTCCTGACGGATTCCGATTCGACCGAGGACGCCCCGATCCGAAGGCCCGGGCGGCCCCCCTCTTCCGCGGTTCACGGTAGCAAAACGGCGAGGGTCGCGCCTATGCTGCTGGGAGACTTCGGACGAGGCCCGGCGCGGCCCGCCGACCCGTTTTCCCCGAGGAATGCCGAGCCGATGACGCCCGACCACCGCCGACACCGAACCGACGCGACCCCCCGCCGGGCGGCCCTCGCCCGAATCCTGACCCTGGCGACCGTGGCGGCCCTGGCGATGTCCGGCCCGGCCTGGGCCTGGGGCCGCCTGGGGCACCGGATGGCCGGCAAGGTGGCCGAGGACCGGCTCACGCCGAACGCCCTCAAGGCGGTCCGCGACCTGCTCGGGCCGGGCGAGTCGATCGCCGACGTGTCGAGCTGGGCCGACGAGTACCGCCGCGACCACCGCGAGACCGCCCCCTGGCATTACATCAACATCCCCATCTCCGAGCCCGGCTACCACCGCAAGTTCGAGCCGGCCGAGGGGTGCGTCGTGGCCAAGGTCGACGACTTCAAGCAGATCCTGGCCGACCCCGCCACCCCGCGCGACGAGCGGATCAAGGCCCTCAAGTTCCTCATCCACTTCGTCCAGGACATGCACCAGCCGGTCCACGTCGGCCACCGCGACGACAAGGGGGGGAACGACCTCCAGGTCCAGTTCTTCGAGAAGGGGTCGAACCTCCACTCGGTCTGGGATTCCGGCCTCCTGGACAAGGCCGGCCGGCCCGAGGGGGAATATGTCGCCCTGATCGAGTCGAGGATCACCCCCGAAATGGCCTCGGAGTGGTCCAAGGGGGAGACCCGCGACTGGGCGGCCGAGAGCCTCGAAGCGGCCCGGGGGGCCTATCGCGACCCCTTCTCCGGCGCCGAGCTGAAGAAGGGGGCCAGGCTCGGCCAGCCCTATCAGGACGCCAACATCACGACCGCCGAGCGGAGGGTCGCCCAGGCCGGCGTCCGCCTCGCCGCGATCCTCAATGAGACCTTCCCCTGAGCTGATCTGGCCGGATCAGTCCAGCGCCGGCGACGAGCCGACCAGCTCCTCGCCGGGCGGCTTCCTCGCCCCCCTGGGCTTGTAGAGCAGGCTGGCGACGACGATCAGGCCCATCCCGCTCCAGAAGACCCAGCGGTTCATCTCCAGGGGGACTTCGAAGGCCCAGGCCGGCAACTGCTTCCGCCAGTTGTCCGGCGCCGGGACGTAGATCCTCGGGTCGGGGTGGACCGCGTCGTGCAGGCCGGCGCCGACGAGCTTCACGCCGATCCAGCCGACCAGGTAGTAGGCCCCCGAGGCCAGGCCGTGGAACCGTTCGAGCAGGATCAGGAAGTACCCGGCGACGAACCGCATCGCGACGATCCCGAGGATGCCGCCGACGTAGATCACCGTCAGCTTGATGTCCACGACCACGCCGACCCTCGGGATCGTGAACAGGGCGATCCCGCCGAGGTGGTCGGGCAGCGCGGTGGCCGTGACCACCGCCGCCAGGATCGAGTCGATCGAGAAGACGATGTCGGTCGCCTCGACCCCGACCACCGTGGCCCAGAACCCCTCGCCGAACCGCGACCGCCGGGCGGCCGGCCCCTGCCCCTCGTCGCCGCCGCCGAAGGCCAGGTGCGACACCGCCATGTACAGCAAGTAGGCCCCGCCCAGCGCCTTGATGATCCAGTATTGCAGGAGCGTCGACGCGAAGATCACGGCGATCAGGCGGAACAGGAACGCCCCGAGCATCCCGTACCGGAGGGCCCGACGCTGCTGCGGCTTGGGCAGGTGCCGGACCATCACCGCCAGGACCAGGGCGTTGTCGGCGCTGAGGAGGCCTTCGAGGAGGACCAGGATGGCCACCGTGCTCAGGAGCACGAAGAAACCGGCGGCGTCGATGCCCCACATGGAACGGGCACTCCTCGCGAGAAGGACGGGACATGCGACCCGGGGCGGTACAAGCCGAGGGCCGATCGGCCCGGCCCAAAGTGGCAGGCTAACAAAGAAAAGCCGGCGAGGCGACCCCACGGTCCGGAACGCACCCGCCTCGAAATCCGAGGGGTCGCTGGCCCGAAGGGCCGGGCCGGGGTAAGTTGGAGGGGCGACCCGACCCGCCGAAGCCCGGCCGGCGACGACTCGGAGGCAAGCCCTGTGCCCAGCCCGAAGGCCGTGCTCGCGACCCTCCTCCTCCTGGCGATCGCCCACGCCGCCCCCGCGCAGCAGGCGACTTCGCCGCCCTCGGCCAAGGCCAAGCCCACCGCCAAGGCCAAGCCCAAGGCGGCCGACGACGGCCCGGTGGTCATGTCGGGCGAGGCCTACGCCGCCGCCCGCGGCCGGAGCCCCGGAGGCGACCGCTACGGGGCCGACCTCGCCGACGTCCCCCCCTGGCGGCAGGCGTCGTTCTTCGGGATCAAGGCCGAGGGGCAGGTCTTCATCTTCGTGGTCGACTGCTCGGGCAGCATGGACGACGAGGCCAGGCTCGACCGCGCCAAGGCCGAGCTGATGCGGACGATCCGGGCCATGCAGTCGCCCCAGCGGTTCAAGGTGATCTTCTACAACGACGAGCCGGTGCCGATGCCCGGCGAACTCCCCAAGGCGGCCGACCACCCGTCCAAGGCCCAGCTCGCCCGCTGGCTCCAATACGTCCAGCCCGGAGGCGGGACCGACCCCCGGGGGGCCATGTCGCTGGCCCTGGCCATGCGGCCCGACGCCGTCTTCCTCCTCTCCGACGGGGCCTTCCCCCCCGGCACCGCCGAGGCCGTGGCGAAGGCGAATCCCAGGAAGGTGCCGATCCACTGCGTCGACCTCGCCGCCGGGGCCGCCGGCGACGACCTCCAGCGGATCGCCCGCGACTCCGGCGGCAAGTACGCCCCTCGGGCCCGCTGACGCTTTCAGGTCTTCCTATCACGCCCTCGGATCATTGCCCGGCCGACAGCGAGCCCGCCGGGCTCCCCTTGATGCTGGTCCCTTCGGGCAGGGGGCGGGCGGCGACGAGGAACCCCCTGGCGTGGAGCTCGTCGCGGAGCTGGCGGTAGAGGCCGAAGCCGTCGGGGTAGATCCACATCGTCACGGTGTCCCGGCCGGGGGTGAGCCGGTTGATCGCCCGGGAGTAGTTCGAGGCCGACCCCCGGGTCGCCTCGAAGGTCTCGCCCCGGTTCTCGATCCCGGGCACGACCTCCCAGCCGATCAGGTTGTAGGTCGTCTCGCGGACGTCGACGACCTCGGCGATCGCGTCGGGCAGGGCCCGGCCCATCACGTAGCTGAGCGAGAACGAGCCCACCGGGCCGACCATCGAGGACAGCCGGCCCCGGTTCCCGCCGGCCCTGAGCCGGAGCCTCGCGTCGGTCTTGACCATGTCGACGAGCCGGTCGAGGTCGAGGTAGGAGACCCGATTCCGGCGGACCTCGAAGTGATACTCGGCGCCGTCGGTCGGCTTGGACACGGCGTTCTTGGCCAGGAGCGGCTTCGACTTCGGCTGGGGGACGCGCTCCAGCGCGGCAAGCTCGGCCTTGAGCTTGTCCCGCTCGCCGCGGAGGAACCCGCCCTTGGTGGAGGCCGAGGCGATCCGGGCGCTGGGGTCGCGGACCCTGGAGGCGATCGTCTTGCTCTCGGCCAGATCCTTGGCCACCTGGACCGACGCCTCGTCGAGCGCCCGCTCGGCCTGGGCAAGCCGGGCGTCGGCCCGGGCCCGCTCGCGGCTCGCCTCGTCGAGCGACTCCTCGGCCCGGGCGACCGCCGCCCGGTCGAGCGGCGGCGCCGGCGGGGTCGGCCTGGGGGCCCGCTTCGGCTTCGGGCCCGGCTTCGAGGTCGGCGGCGGCAGGACGACCGGCGAAGGGACGGCCGACGGCGCGGGGGCCGGGACCGGGATGACCACCGGGGCGTTGGGCTCGGGCTTGGGCCGGAACTGGAGGGCGGCCAGGCTCGCCAGCACCGCCAGCACCAGCGCCGGTCGGGACGCGATCCGGGCGTACGACTCGGCCTCGGGCCTGGCTTGGGGCTCGGGCCCCGGGCTTGCCGGGCGGTTCTCGCGATCGATCGGGTCGGACATCACCAGCCCTCCGACGGGAGGATGGACACGGGGTCGGGGTCGGCCACCTGGGTCGTGGCCGGCCAGTCGAGGCCGGAGAGGAGGAACTGGCTCCGGGCGACCCGATAAGTCTCGGACCCGCCCGGCTGGACCAGGAACCGGACCTTGGGGTCGACGATCACGTTCGGCTCCGACGCCCGCTTCCCCTTGACCAGGCCGACGATCTGCTTGCGGAACAGGCCGTCCCGGTCCTTCAAGGCGCCCGCCGTCACCCGGTAGCCCCCCGGCTGGACGGTCACGCCCCGGGCGTTGCAGACGACCACGACCTCGAACGTCCCGTCGTGGATCTTCCCCGGGGGCAGCTCCGGCATCGCCGACGGCCGCGACCGGGGCGAGACCGCCGGTGGGGTCGGCAGGTCATCGCTCGGGTTCCCCCGCGGCGGGGACATCCCGCTCGGCAGGCCCAGGCCGAGCCCGGCCAGGTTTTGCGGCGGCGGGGGCGAGCCCGAGGCCGAGGTCGAGGTCGTCGGGGGGCTCCCCTGGGCCAGCATCCGCCGGGCCGGGTCCGACCCGCCCGCGCCCGGGCTGCCCGAGGGGTCCGGCCTGCTCCCCGGGGCGGGGCTGCTCCCTGGCTTGGTTTTCGGCCGGTCCATCGGGCTCCCCGGCCGGGCCCCCTGCCCGCCGGGAGCCGTGTCCAACGAGGCCGAGGGGCTGGCCGACGGGGAGCCGACCTGGCCGAGGTCCTCGATGATCGACGAGGGGACGCCGGGCGGTGCCGGGTCCGACCCCGGTTCCTGGGCCGAGTCGACCAACTGGCTCGGTCCCTTCGCCGGGTTCGACCCCTGGGGAGCCTTGGGCCAGACGAAGCTGGAGCCGGGATCGGCCGCCGACCGGTCCGCCGCCGGGCCATCGCCCCGAGCCGCGACCGGGTTCGAGGGCAAGGCGAGCCCGCCCCCAGCCTGGGAAACGGGCCGGTCGGGGGGCACGCCGTCGTCCGCCGCCCCCCCTCCCCGGCCCTCCCCCGCGAGGGGGGAGGGAGCCAGAGGGGAGCCTCCGCCGGTCCCGGGTGCGGGCGTCGGGCCCGAGCTTGATCCGGCCGGATCGGCCTGGGCCAACCCGGGGCGTACGCCCCTCGCGGCCGACCGGGCCAGATCCGCCCCGCCCCTCGCGCCACCCGGAGCGGCCTTCAAGCCCTCCCCCCTTGTGGGGGAGGGTTGGGTGGGGGGTTGCCCCGCGCCGCCTTGGGTCTTGAGATCGCCACCATCCGCATCCGAGCCCTCCGGCGGGACCGGCATCAGCCCGCCGGGCGGCCCTCCGGCCAGGATCATGTCGACCGGATCTTTGCCGGACCCCGAAGGGTTCGAGGTCCCCGTCCCGTCCCCGCGGTCGATGCTCATCCGTCCCTGGCGATCGGGCGACCTCCGGCTCCCCCCGCCCGGACTTGCGGCCCTGGCCGAAGGACCGGTCGGGCCGGCCGGGTCGAGGGCGTCGCCGCCCGGCTTGCGGGCCGACGACGGCCCGGCTCCTCGGACGGCTTCGGGGCCGGCGATCCCGGACTCGGCGATGTACCGGGGGGTCGGGGCCGAGGGCCAGGCGAAGCCGTTGACGTCGCCCAGGGCGGTCGAGCCGCCCCGCCGCCCGGGCGAGTTCGCAGGGGGGGGGGTGAACGAGGGGAACTCCCGGTCCTCGGCCGAGACGGTCTCGGGCCCGGGCGGGGCCTGCCCTCGGCCGGCCCGGGGGTGGAGGACCTGGTCGAGGGCGTCGTCGCCGGATTCTCGGCCGGCGAGCTGGCCCCCTCGGGGGGCGGAGCCGTCCCAGGTCGAGGGGTCGTCGAGGTTGGGGAACTCGATGTCCCAGTCCTGGTCGGCCAGCTCGTAGCCGAAGGTGATCCCCAAGGATTCGAGCCGACCCCGGGCCTCGTAATACGGGCGGATGCCGTCGGGCCGGACGACGAAGAAGATGTAGGGGATGACGTTCTGGCCGTCGGGCGTCCCTTGGCCCTGGATCCGGATCGCCTCGCGGGCCACGGTGGCGACGAACGGGTTGGTGGACGGCCCGAAGCCCATCGCCAGGTCGAGCAGGCCGAACCCGACCCCCTGGGGCTGGAGGATCGCCATCCCGTTGGTGCACTCGACCACGATCGGCCGCCGCCAGGTCCCGTTCGGCCCCCGGTGCGGCAGGATCGCCGTGCCGGGCCTCGACCGGGCCCGGGCCGCCAGCGCCTTCCGGGCGTCGCGCTCCCGTTCCAGGGCGTCGCGCTCCAGGGCCAGGGCGTCGACCTCCCCCTCCATCTTCCGGACCTTGCCGTCGAGCGAGTCGAGCTGGGCGTGCACCAGGGCCTCGCGCCGCCGCCACCGCTCCGACTCGGCCAGGGCCGACTTCCGCGCCTCCTCCATCGCCGACGCCTTGCGGTCGGCCCTGGAAGCCTCCAGCAGTTGCTCGGCCTCGGCCGAGGTCAGCTTCGCCAGGACCGCCGGGGTCGGGTCCGGCGGCGCGGGGGGATCGGGCTCCTCGGCCTCGGCCACCTCGACCCTGGGCGCCCGGGGCGGGCTCGGGGCCGGCTTCGGGGGCGGGGGCGGGGGCGGGGGGATGGGGGCGACGACGACCGAGATGGCCGGCTTCACCGGCTTGCGGACGGCCTTGTGGCGATGGACCGCGATCACCAGGGCCAACGACCCGGCCACGCAGCCCAGGATCAGGACCAGCGGGACCAATTCGGCCCCTATCCCCGACCGTCGGCCCTTCATGTGAGCGGGCCTCCCCTGCCCGTGGCGCCCGCCGCCCGAGGCCCATCCTGGCCCAGGGACCACACCGCTCGGCGGATCGTCGCACTTTCCCCTATCGTCCATCTCGCCCCGGCCTCATGAGCCAAAACCCCCTGGCCGTACGGCGACGGACCCTCTCCGCCCACGGCCCCCATTCGGGGCGTGCTCGGACGCGCAAGCCGGTCCATACCCGCTCGAAACCCGTCAGCCGGGCCCCTGCCGGCCCCGCCGATGCCCCGAATCCCGCCTCATCGGCCCGCCGGGCGGCTCCGAGATCGCCAGTGAAGCAGCCGGCGGGTCGGTCGGCGGTGTCGCCGGCGAGGACGCTCCCGCTCCCGGCAAAGACGAACCCAAATCTTCGCAAGTCTCTTTTGTATCACGGTTTACTTCGATCAAATCGGCCACCTCCTCCTCCTTCAGGGCCGCCGCCTCGACCTCGCGGAACTCGCGGAGGGTGCGGAACAGGCTCCGCTCGGTGCTCGCCTCGTACTTCCGCGCCAGGATCGACTCCCGCGACTCGTCGAACAACGCCCGGTCGGCCGACAC
>JAABUQ010001671.1_pt1 | contig 46641 bp, 38 predicted proteins | sample 5560001 | NCBI WGS metagenome assembly JAABUQ01 (sample SAMN10711888, study PRJNA513371) | rock metagenome | isolation source: Antarctica rocks | place: Antarctica: Victoria Land, Finger Mt nord | collected 2015-12-18
GGCGTAGACGCTCACTACGTCTTCCATGCGCCACACGAACTCGGTACTCACCGTGGGAATGCACCACCCCTTGTGCTGCCACGGCTTGACGCCCCCTTTTTCAGCGTGCGCCGCACCGTCTCATCACGGATCGTTTCCACCATACCGAGGGTGACAACCTGATCCGCTAACAACTGCCTCGTCCATTCCCCGCGTCCGTGCGGGGGCGTGCTACAGGCAAGGGCAACCACATGTGCCTCCTGCTCCCCGGTCAGCTTGCGCTCGCCACCGGAACGCCCGACCTCGTGCAGGGCACCGTGGACACCATCCTCGCAGAAGCGCTTACGGATGCGCCACACGGTACTCATGTTCGTGTGAGGGCGGCGGCAATCTCCTCATCGGTCTTCCCCTCCTCGGCATGGAGGAGAATCTGGACACGATGGAGCAGGCGGGCGGGGGAGGTGTCCCCGCGAAGCATGGCTGGCAACTGCGTACGTGCGTCAGCACTCAACTCCACGATGTACACTTTCTTGCACATCGTGTTTCCTCCTTGTACAAAAGCCTGCACCCTATGCACATCCCCTGTGGTCGAGAACTAGTGGAGGTAAGGACGTGGGTCCGCGATGCGCCCCTCGATGGCGGACGCGGCGAGGGCGGTACGGATGGCGACGGCGGCGGTTCACCCCCACCCGCGTGGGGACGACGCACTATGGAGAGCATCAGCTTCCGCACGAGACGGTTTACCCCCACCCGCGTGGGGACGACGTGTTCTTACCCGGTACACGCTCCTTCGAGGTTCGCGTTGTCACGGGCGGTGCTGCCATCGGGGCCGAGGCCGAGGAAGTTCCCCTGCACCGTGTTGTTCGCGGTCGCATCGTTGGTGCCGGAGATGCTCACGGCGCAGATGGTGTTCCCGGAGACCACGTTGCGGTTGGCGGGCGTCGTGCCGCCGAGCAGGGCCTGCGTGGCGCCGTTACCGATAAAGACGGCGATGTTCGCGTTGGCTTGGGCCGCGCCTGCCGGATCGAGGCCGATGAAGTTTCCGGCGATCGTGACGGGGCCGGTGGTGCCAGAACCCCCGATGCCGTAGCCCCCCGAACGGTTGATCGCCAACCCACGAATGGTACTGCCCGCCGCGCCCGTACCGAGAATCAGGAGCGCGAGCGAGAACGATGAATCCATCGCGCCGCTGACCTCGATCTTAAGCACGGCGTTGTCGCTGGTGGCCTGGGTATTCGCACTCGCGCCCGGCTGGCTGTAGCCGTCAACCAGCACGGGGGCCGTCAACGAGGGGTCCGCAATCGGCGTGATCGTGAAAACGCCAGTTGTCGCGTTGTAGCCGGAGGCGGTGGTCGGGATGTTGAAGTTGATCGTGTGGTCGTTGCCCGTGCCGGGATTGGCGGCGGCATTCGCCTCGAGCAACGCTTCCCGGAGCGTACAGGCACCCGCCGCGTGCCCCACTGCGCAACCGCCCGTTGGCGTCATGGACTGAGCGATGTCCGTCACATCGCTCGTGGAATCCACGGTATAGGTGATCCCTGCCGCCCGCACCGGCACGCTCAACGCGGGCGCCACGAGTGCCACGAGCAACAGCAATCTCACCACCGCGACCCATCCACGCACGCCCCGTTGTCCCTGTGTCATCTGTCCCCCGGTTCCGTGATTGGCACACCCATCATGTTTTAGATGCGAGTGTATGGTATCCGGATATGCGGTTTTGCGAAAGGTGGCAGCCATTTATGCCAGAGATGTCACGTTCTGCGGGTTGACATCTCTGGCATTTATGATGGCACCTCGGGCGCGGGGTGAGAGGGGAGTGCGTCGCCGGACGGTTCCCCGACCAGGATGCCGAACGGCGCGGGGAGGGGTTTAGCCGAGTGGGTAGACCGCCAGCGAGGCTATCGTGATTGTGCCGCCCGTCACTTCCAGTGCGAGACCCCGGCTAAGCCGCGACGGAAAGATCAGGTCGGTGATTACCGCTTCACCGCTGCCCCCGAAGACCTCGACTGAGCAGGTGTCCACGAAGATATGCAGCCGCACCGTGCCGTCGGCGGTTTGCAGGGGAGCATCCTGACGGCCCGCGAAGTCGGGGCTGAATTCGGTGTTCCCGGAGCGCGTGCGGTCTACGAACAGGGTTGCCGTGTTCACGTCGTAGCCGATCACCGTTTGTGCGTCGTCGCCCGCGCGCACCGCGAAGGCGAAGCCGATTGCCGTGCCGGCGTGAATCTCTGCCACGACCTCATACGCCGGTCCCGTCGCCGTCTGAAGGACATGCGTGCCCGGCGCGAACGTGGCGTTGGCCCAATGCTGCCCCTCGCCACGCACCCCGCGCAGTTCCGCCACGGGCGTCTGCACGAGGCGCGTTTCCCCCGCGATCTCTGTCAGCGACAGCGCACGCGGGATCGTCATCGCGCCCCGCCAGCCATCCGTGGGGGTGAAGCGGGCGTACTTCCAGTTGCTCATCCAGCCGATCCATATCACACGTCCATCCGCCGTCGGGACATCCGACCAACTGACCGCCGCGTAGTTGTCGCGCCCGTAGTCCGCCCAGAGGATCGTGTCGGCGGGGTTGGCATTCGTGAATATTGTGCCGTCGAAGCTGCCAAGAAAGTACTGCATCGCCGACCCGCCCGCGCCGTTGATGCTCACGACCATCATCCATTGCGTAGCTTGGTCGGTCGCGTTTCCCCCGCCTGTTCCGGTCACGGGGAGCGCGAGCAGGTCAGGGCATTCCCACACTCCGGCGTGCGACCCCTGATCCGCGCCGAACTCACTGGCGAGGGTCCATTCGCGCAGGTTGTCGGAAACGTAAAACAGCACCCGGTCGCGCGCGGCAAGGATCATCACCCATCGTTCCGTGGGCGCGTGCCAGAAAACTTTCGGGTCGCGGAAGTCCACGAAGCCGGGGTCCGCGATCACGGGGTTCGCCGCGTACTTCGTCCAGGTGCGCCCCCGATCCGTGCTGCAGGCGATGCTCTGGCGCTGCACGCGGTTCAGGGAATGCGTGAAGATCGCCACGAGGCCATGCCCGCCGCCAAAAAAGCCGCTCGAGTCTTGCCAGTCCACGACCGCGCTACCAGAGTAGATGGAGCCAAGCTCGTCGGGAGCCAGCGCAATTGGCAGGTGTTCCCAGGCAACGAGGTCGGCGCTGACCGCGTGCCCCCACGCTTTTTTCGTGCCGGTCATCGTGTCTGGGTCGGCCTGGTAGAACAGATGGTATTCACCCTCGTAATACACCAGCCCGTTCGGGTCGTTCAACCATCCGGCGGGCGGCGTGAAATGGTAGACCGGACGATCATCGGGGTTTGTCATGGCGCACCTCCCGCGTTTCCTGCGTCGTATCTGCGTATACGCAATCCACCTGATCGGTCGAAGAAACGCAAAGGCGCGGAGGCGCAAAGGCGAAAATGCATAGAAAAGATTTCCCCCGTATTTCCTTTGCGCCTTTGCGCCTTTGCGTTTCCCCCGGTATCTAACCGGATTCCGTATCATGCCGTGATCTGAATCATCGTGCGCGCGGTCGCGCTACGCCCGTCGGATACGCAGGTCACGCTTACCGGAAAGGTGCCGGGGGTGATCTGCGCGCCCACGGTCCACGTCCACGAGACCAGGCCACTCGTCGGTGCGGTTTTGTCTCCGAGGCCCGCCGCCGCCACATTGTCGCCCGCTTTGTACATTACCGCAATCGAGCAGGCGGCGGTCGAGACGGTCTGCACACTCGCCGTGGCGTTCGCGCCGCGCTTTACGGCTGCGGGAACGCTCGTGAAGTACGTTGCCACGGGCAGTGGGACGGCGGTGACGAGGGCGGGGGGCGTCACCGGAGTGGCGGTCGCCGTCGCGGTGGGCATATGGGTCGCGGTCACGGTGGGCGTAGGTGCTGTCGGGGTCGCGGTTGCGATGGGGGTGTTCGTCGCACTGGCCGTTGGCACGGGGGTGGCAGTTGCGCCGGGAGTGGCCGGTACGCTGGCAACGATAGCCGTGGCCGTGGCAACCGTGGCGGTCGCGCTCGTGGTGGGCACCGCAGCGGTATTCGTGTATTTCGCGGCGTACTTTTGGGTGCCGAGCAGCGACAGCAGCACGTTGTTTGGCGCGTCGAGTTCCGGGTGCAACTCGAACACGGCCCGCTCGAAGTACTGCACCTGATAGGTGTTGCCATCGGTCGCGCTCACTTCACTCATCAAGTCGGAGATCGGGTATCCCTGTTGCGCGAGGCCGCCGTGGTCATTCCAATATTGCAGAAACGTGCCGCATACCTGATGGCCGGTCTGTGTGAAGCTCTGGCAATCATCGGCTGCAACGACGTACGCCGGGGCGAGTGAGTGCCGCGCCCAGCAGATAGCCAGCCAGCAACAACAGACCAGCCATGCCCGCCCCGCCTATTCCCATCAGTGATCGTCCGCGTGTCATTTCCCCCTCATTTCTCTCGTATGCGCGGTCAGAACCCGCACCTGCAATGACTAGCGGAACACCCGGGTGATTTGTGACGGGAAGGTGCGAGAACGCTCCTATCGCGGGAAATCGTCACAACGTGGTTCATCGTCCACCACGCGGCGAACGATGCCACCTATGCAAGACGATGCCGAATCCCACTGCCTGCGCTACGGAATATCGACGTGATCATCCAAGCGGGAGGTCTACCCAGCGGCGTTCGTGAAAGCTCTGTTCCACGGCGTTGATCGCCTCCTGCACCCAGGCCCCATCGGCGAAGTTACCCTCATTGCGGTCGCCGCCCGCGTAGATTTCGTCAATGAAGTTATTGATCAGGTTGGCGTAAAAGAGCGACCGCCACGACTCGCGCGGGTGCCCGCCGACGGGGTAGAAACGCTGGGGAACCTCCATCTCCTTGAACTCCACGCCGTCCGGGGTGGCGACCCGGATCGTTTCCGCGACGCCGAACTCCTCGATCAAGCGGCAGATGATTGCGCCCTTTTCCCCGTAGATGCGCGCCTCGATGCCGGGGTAGTTGCCAATGGTGACAAAGCTCGTTTGCACCGAGCACAGCGCGCCGTTCGCGTACTCCGCGAGGTAGATGTCGCCGTCGTCTATGTTCATCCGCATCGTCGTGCCGGTCTGGCGTACCATGCGATGCGGGATGAAGTTGCGCATCGTGCCAACCACTCGGGAGTAATCCGACCCTACCCACCAGTGGCTGATGTCAATGATTGGCCCGCCATATCCCTCAAGCGATTGCGTCTGAATGACGTTCGGGTCGGCGTTCGGGTCAGCCTGCCGCAGCGGGTTCTGGGGGTCGAGCCACTGTGAGTTCTGCTCATAGCCGTTGAAGATAAAGGGCTGCCCGACAAAGCCCGCGTCAATCAGCGACTTCGCGTAGCGCACGCCGGGGCTGTAGCGGAAGGTGAAGCCAAGCTTGGTTTTCAGCCCCTTCGCGGTGGCGAGATCGCTCAGGCGGCGGGTCTCGCGGTAGTCGTAGGCGACCGGCTTTTCGCAGAGCACATGCTTGCCCGCCGTGATTGCCGCTGTCGCCAGTTCGAGGTGCGTCGCCGAAGGGGTGACGATATCCACCACATCCACGTCGGCGCGGCTGATCGCCGCTTGCCAGTCGGTCGTCCAGTCGGGAATATTAAAGGAGGCCGCGAACTCCCGTGCCCGCTCCTCCTGCACATCGCACATCACGACCACTTCGCAGCGCGGATCACGCTGCCAGCCGGGAATATGCGCCGATTGCGCCCATGCCCCCGCGCCGAGGACCGCCACTCGTAATTTGCTTTCTCGCATCACGCACCTCCTTACTTCCCCGATATCGCACGCGGTGCGTATCATACGTCAGCGAACCCGCATTCTCGAACTGACGTACCGGGTGTATGCGTGCCGGGGACGGCTCTGCCTGACTCCCGGCCCCCACTTCAGGGGCGGAGCGTTTTGCGGTTCGCCCCGTGATTGCTGCCGGCATCGTTCCGACCCCGCCCAATTCCCTCTCGTGTTCTTAGGGCGCGGCGCGTGTTGCGGGCGTCTGCGGTGTGACCTATGCTTGTGCATATGGAAGACTGGTATGATCCCGACTACGACACCATTGCCGCGCTGTATGGAGCGGAGTTCGGTGTCGCGCCACCGGAAGACCCGGATGTCGCGTTTCTGCTCGCGCTGATTGGCGATGCACGCGGGCCGGTGCTTGATCTCGGATGTGGCGCGGGCCGGCTATTCGTGCCCCTCGCGGCGAACGGTTTGCGCGTCACGGGGGTGGACAGTTCCGCCGGGATGCTCGCGCAGGCCCACGCGGCGGCGGACGCAGCAGGCGTACTCGACCGGGTGACGCTGCTGCATGACGACTTCCGCACGCTCGCGGCCCTCTCTGCCCGCCCCGACACGCCGCGCTTCACCCTCGCGTACTGCGCACAGAATACTTTTCTCCACCTGCCGGATAATGAGACGCACCGCGCGGCGTTGCGGGCCATCGCCGCGCATCTGCGGCCCGGTGGACGGCTGATCCTCGATCTCATCCACCCCAGCCCGGACCTGCTCGCACGCTACTACGGCACGCTCACGCATGAGGCGACGTTCTTCGATGCCGAAGGGAACCGCGTGGACCGCTTCGTTACGGCGTTGTACCACGCGGCGACGCAAACGGTGGACGCGACGTGGTTCTACGACCGTACGGGGTCAGACGGCACGCTTTCTCGCACGGTCGTGCCCTTCACGATGCGCCTGATCGCGCGGTACGAACTGGCATTGCTGCTCGCATCTGCGGGATTCGTCCTCGAATCGCTCTACAGCGATACCGATCTCACCCCGCTCCACGACAACGCGGATCGGATGCTCGCCGTCGCTGTGAAGCGATGAAACACATTCACCACAAAGATCATTAATGCATTTACCACAGAGGCAGAGAGGACACAAAGGAATACATAATAAAACATGGTTCTTTGTGTTTCCTCCGTGCCCTCTGTGTCTCTGTGGTGAATGTATTGATTGTTATCCCTGCGCCATTTGCGCGGTTTCGCGGAGTTCGGCGTGGGCGCGGGCGCGCTCTGATCGCTCTGAGGGGCGGCGGGCGTGACGTGCTGGGTTCAGGCGGCGTTCAAGGAGCAGCACGAAACCGTTCACGGCAAACGCGAGCAGTGACACCACGATTGCGCCCGCGAGGATTTTGTCATTGCGTTTGGTGGCGATGCCCTCGAACAGCAGGGTGCCGAGGCCCCCCGCGCCGAACTTCGCCCCGATTGCCGCGATGCCGATGGTCACGACCGCCGCGATGCGCAGCCCCGCGAGGATGATCGGCAGCGCCAGTGGGAACTGCACGCGCCACCATGTCTGCCAGCCATTCATGCCCATGCCGCGTGCCGCCTCAATCGTTGCCGGGTCTACCGATCCCAGCCCCGCAAGAATGTTGCGCACGAGCACGACTTGCGCGTAGATCACGAGCGCGATCACGACACTGGTGCGCGTGAGGCCGAACGCCGGGATGAGCAGAATGATGAGTGCGAGGCTGGGAATCGTGTACAGCACCCCCAACAGACCGAGCACGGGCACCGCGAGCCAGCGCACGTAGTACACGAGCAGGCTGACGGGCAGGGCAATTGTCAGCGCGATGCCGAGCGCCGCGCCGGTCAGCACAAGGTGCTGCCCGACGAGGTCGCGCACGACGCCGGGGTTGTTACGGATGTACAGAAGCGCTTCGGACATCTGCATTCACCCCCGATTGCCCCTCTGGTTTCCCTTGCGGTTGCCCCAGGCGCGCCGCGCGCCGAATCTGGTCAAGCGTGAGCGTGCCCACCATATTGGGGCCATCCGTCACGGTGAGCGTGGTTCCCCCATTGCCGAGCAGGAGCGAGAGGGCATGACGCAGGTATTCGTGTCGGGCAATCATCGCTGGCGCCTCGGTCGTGGGAGTGCCATCGGTGAGGCTAGTGAGGCTGATAGGGCGTGCCACCGCACCCGTCATCACTTCCTCAACGCGAATGAGACCGAGGCGGCGCACGATGTCGTCCGTGCCGAGCAGGTTATGCACGAACGCATCGGCGGGCTGCGTGAGCACACTGAGCGGAGTGCCGTGCTGCACGATCTGCCCCTCGCGCATCACCACGATCTGGTCTCCGAGGCGCAATGCCTCCTCGACATCGTGCGTCACGAACAGGATCGTTTTTTTCAGGTGTTGTTGCAGCCGGATCATCTCATCCTGTAGCCCGGTGCGCGTGATCGCGTCCACGGCGGAAAACGGCTCATCCATCAGCATCAGGTCGGGGTCCACAGCCAGGGCACGGGCGAGGCCGACGCGCTGCTGTTGCCCGCCGCTCATCTGCGCCGGGTAGCGGTTGCGGTACTCCTCCGGTGGCAGACCGATCAGAGTGAGCAGTTCGTCCACCCGGTCACGGATGCGCCCCTTCGGCCATTTCAATAGTTGGGGCACCACGGCGATGTTCTGCGCCACGGTCAGGTGTGGGAACAACCCCGTTTGCTGAATCACGTAGCCGATCTGCCGCCGCAACGTGGTCACTTTCTGCCGGGTAACGTCCACATCGCCCACGTAAATGTGCCCACCCGTCGGCTCGTACAGGCGGTTGACCATCTTCAGGAGCGTGGTCTTGCCGCATCCGGAGGGGCCGAGCAGCGCCACGAACATGCCCGCTTCCACTTCGAGCGAGCAATCGTTCACTGCCGGTCGTGGCGAGCCAGGAAACTGTTTGAAAACGTGGTCGAACTGAATTGCCGGCAATGTGCTGCCCTCCTGACCGCAAGACGTGCGTAATAGCAGGTAACGCGTACTGCGAGCTACCGGAGAAATACCCCGGTAGCCCACGACACTCACTGCGCATTACCCGTTGCTATCGGGCTACTTGAGCAAGCCCTTCGAGGTAAGAAAGGTCTTCGCCACCGCAGCCGGTTCCTGCTTCATCCCGTCCACCTGATAGTTCAGTGTGCTCATCACGTCGTCCGTCAGCAACGGCGACAGCGTGTTCAGCACCGCTGAAATCCCCGCATTCGCGTCCAGCGCCTTTTGCGTAATTACGGGCGTGATCTGCGACACGGGGAACAGGTTCTTGTCGTCCTTGAGCACGACGAGCTTGTTCACCGAGATGTCACCGTCCGTGCCAAAGGCCACGGAGACGTCTGCCATCCCCATCAGCAGCCCCTGGTACTTCAGTCCGGGGTCTACCGGCAGGTACTTCTTCAGCTTGAATGGGCCGTACACCTTCATGATGCCGGGGATACCGTCTTCGCGGTCCTGAAACTCGGTCGGCCCGATCATCGTGAGCTGGTCCGCCTTTGCCACCATCTGCGAGATCGTGGTGATGCCGAACTTCTGCGACCCCATCGCGGTCATCGCCAGCGCCTGCGTGTCGTTCATCGGCGCGGGGTCGAGCCAGGCGAAATTGAACTGCGTCTTGTACCCCTGGGCGACCTGCGTGTAGATCGTCTTACCATCCAGCCCCACGGTTGGCTGCTTGAGCACGGTGGCGAGGCCGGTGCCGGTGTATTCGGGGTACAGGTCAATATCGCCCTTCACCATCGCCGCCTGACAGACGGGCGTGCCACCCAGGCTCTGCTTGTAGTCTACTTTGGCTCCCGCCGCTTCGAGCAGCAGGCGGTACATATTGCCAACGATGAACTCCTCGGTGAAGTCCTTCGAGGCGAGACGAATCGTGCCGGTGAGCTTCACCGCGCTCAGGGCTGCTGCCCCGCCCGTGCTCGTCGTGCCCGCAGACGCGGAGCCGCTCACCGGGGAACCCGTTGTGCGTGTTGCGCCGGCCGTTGCGGAACCGGTCGTTACCGATCCGGTAGTCACGGGGCGGGTCGCGGAGCCAGTGACCGCACTGGCCGCACCTGCCGCACCCGCTACGGTGGGTTGCGCCGCTGCCGCGCTTGGCGTTGTGCCCGCGCTGCCGGCGGATGTCGCGGTGGGTGCGCTGGTACCACCACATGCGGCGAGCAGAGCCGCGCCGGCGGTTGCCGCAAAGCCGGAAAGGATCGCGCGACGGGAAAGCCGCTTGGTGTTGTCGGTGCCGTTGTCGGTCATCATAACGTTTTTCTCCTTGTACATCCCGTTATCTCCCTTGTTTGTTTCAATCCTCACCCAGCGATGAAGCCGGATGCTGCCTCACCGCACTGGGGGTTGGGTCACTCGTTGGAGAAGGCCCAGCCCAGCTTCGGCGAAGAACGCCAATACTGCGACGGGAATCGCGCCGACGAGCAGGATCGCAGGGTCATAGAGTGCGAAACCACGGGTGATAAACACCCCTAAACCCCCACCGCCGATGAATGCCGCGAGCGTCGCGCTCGCGATCACTTCCACGGTGGCAATACGGATGCCCGCAAGCATCACAGGCAAAGCCAGTGGAAACTCGATGCGCCGTAAAACCTCCCCTCTCGACATGCCCATGCCCGTTGCCGCCTCGCGGATCGCGGGGTCAATGGTGCGAAAGGCAGCATCGGTGTTGATAAGGATGGGGGGCAACGCAAGGATCGTCAGTGCGATCAATGCGGACGTGAGCGACAGGCCGGTGATCGGCAACATCACGAACAGAATCGCCAGGCTGGGAATGACCCGCAACGCATTGAATCCGTTGATGATCGTCACAGACGCGATCCGCGAGCGCGACGTGAGCACGCCGAGCGGCACGCAGACGACAATGCCCACGGCGAGCGCGATCGCCACGAGTTCGAGATGCCGGGTCATGGCGCTCGTGAAGTCGTCCTGGTGCCTGCCCGCGTATGTCCACGCCTGTCCGAGATACTTCATGCCGCCCCGCTTACCGTCCGAACGACCGACTCACCGTTATCGCAAGACACATACCGTGCGTACTCGCGTCGTCCGCACTCGATTGATACCAGAAAGACTTTACGGTTTCCTTACAAACCACCGTCGCCACGATTGCCCGCAACGGTGTCCGGCGCCGTTCCATTCCCGGCTTATGCGGGTCCCATTCCTCAGCAGGGGACGGGGATTTGAACCGCGAAGGTGCGAAGACGCGAAGGGAATGAAAAATTATCCCCATTCCTTTGCATTTCTTCGCGCCTTCCGGGTGCCCCCTGAGCAGTATTCGCGGTTTAGTCGTTTTCGCCTTTATCGGGTGGGGCGAGCGGGTCGGTGAACTTGACAACCACCGACGCGGGCTTCTATTCTGTGCTTGTAAGAAGCGTATCGCTACGAGAACGCACACGTAAGGAGGAGATGATGGCAACACTGCACACGGAGCCGAAAACAATGACAAATATTCCCGTGCCCCCGGATATCCTGGCGCTGCTGCCGCGCGTGCAGAACGTCAATGAGCTCCACGATGAGCAGCTCACGATGGGCGCGCGGGTCGCAGACAAAGTCGCCGGCACGATTGGCAGTTGGCGCTTCATCATCATCCAGAGTATGATCCTGATTGTCTGGCTCACCCTGAACGTGGTTGGTCTCGTGCAGCACTGGGACCCATACCCCTTTATCCTGCTCAACCTCGCGCTCTCGTTTCAGGCCGCCTATTCCGCGCCCATCATCATGATGAGCCAGAACCGCCAATCGGAAAAAGACCGCCTCAAGGCGGAAGAAGACTACCGCGTCACTTGTCAGGCCGAGATAGAAATTGCCACCGTGCATCGTCAGATCGCGCACCTCACTGCCGAGCGATGGGAGGCGCTGTGTCAGATGGAAGAAGCGCAGTTGCAGCTCTTGCGCGAAATCCGCGATAGCCTGCGCGCGGGCTGAATGTACCCCACCCCCGGCCCCAACCCTTCCGGGAAGGGGGGGCATTCAGCGCCGGGGATTAGGAGGATTCAGCTCCTGGGGGATAGGCAGCGCGGATCGCGGCGAGCAACCCCCAGACCGCGCTGAGGTGGACACCGAGGCTGAGGACGTGCAGGTCTTCAAAGAAGTTGTGAACGGCAATCGCCACGACCACGCCCACGCCGCCAATCGCTAGCGCCCGTGCGAAACTGTCTCCCTGGGCGCGGCGACTCGCCTCCACGCCCGTCCATAGCACGCCGCCGATGAGCAGGAGGTACGTCAGCAGGCCAAAAACGCCGGTCTCGGCGGCGATATGAATGTAGTAGTTGTGCGCGTGGACCTGCGATTTGAGGAAGGGCGTGGAGTAGTACGTGGCATTGTAGGTCGGGCCGTAGTTACCGAGGCCGACGCCGGTAAGGATGTTGTCACGGAACATCTGCAAGCCGCCAAACCAGTACGCAGTGCGCTCTTTCACGGCGAAGTTTTTGTCCGTGATCGGCGTGTCGTCAATGCTCGTGACGACGAGGTTATCGGTCACGCTCGTCAGCCGCTTCGCCAGTACGTCCGGCAGTGCCTGCGCGCCACCAAGTGCGAGCGCGAGCGCCACGACGACGAGCGTAATTCCCGCTACCCGCGCCATTTGCCGCCCCGTGAGCAGCATCATCGCCAGCGTCGCCAGCGCCGTTCCGAGCCACGCCCCGCGCGAGAATGAAAGCTCGATCCCCTGAAAGAGCCAGATCGCGGTGACGCCTAGCCCTGCGACTACCGCGACTCGCATCGCCAGCGTCCGTAGCGCGCGCCGCTCGGCAGTGAGTGGGCCACCGCGCGCCGTGTGCCATCGCCGGAGCGCGTCCGGCAATCGCGCCGCCGCCCAGAGGCCCACGGCGAGGGCGAGCGGAAAGGTCATCTCCAGATAGCCGGCGTAGGAGTTCGGTCGCCCAAACGTGCCAAAGGCGCGCGAGAGGCCCGCATCTACCGCGAAGGAGGCATCGCCGAGACCGAGCCTGCTCTGCACGGAACCGAGGTGCGCTTCGCCCGCCGCGCCGACGCAACAGCACGCGAGTAGTGCCGCCCAGTCCCGCCGCGTGCGCAACACGTCGCGTGCGACTGCGAAAACGACCAGCGCCTCGCCCCAGTGAAAGCCGTCATCCAGCGTCAGATGCAGGTCGCCCGCCACGCGGATGGAGGCGAGAATCACGGCATAAAAGAGGGCGAAGCGCCAGAGGTTCGCGTCGCGCAGCCAATCCCACCGTGCCTCGCGCAGGAGCAACCCAAGCGCCCATGCCCCAAGCAGCAGCACGAACATGGCCTGTGTTGCCGTGACGCCGCCCGCTTTCACGCTGTCCTGCACGGGCACGGAAAGTACCGCGAGGTAGAGGCCGATCTTCGGTTGCGCGACCACGGCGAGCACGACCGCCCCCGCGATCAGCAGGCCAAGCAGCGGTAACGGCCCGAAGACCGCAAGCATGACAAGCACGATTGCCGACAGCCCCACGGTGAGCGTTGTGGGCGTGAGCCAACGCGGGCGCGGGATCGCCGCCGACGCGGGCATGACCGGGCGGGCCGGTTGTGGTGCGTGCGGCGAGTGTGGTGAACGGGAGGGCGGAAACACTGCCATCGTGCGGGCCTGTCTTTCTTTCAGATGCCCAACACGCGCTCGAAGTAGGGGATGGTGCGCCGTAACCCTTCATCCAGCGGAATAGTTGGTTCCCAGCCCACGAGCGCACGCACCTTCGTGATGTCCGGGCAGCGGCGGTTTGGGTCGTCCCCGACCGCCGTGGGGGTCTCCAGCAGCGGTAAATCGCGGTCCGTGATCCGCAAGATGACCTCCGCGAGGTTGCGGATCGTGCGCTCGTCCGGGTTGCCGATGTTGATCACCTCGCCCTTTGTCTGACCCGATTCCATCACGGCGATCAAACCACGGATGAGGTCATCTACATAGCAAAATGACCGCGTGCGCCAGCCGCCATCGTAGAGCGTGAGCGGGTCGCCGCGCAATGCCTGACTCAGGAGGTTGGGGACCGCGCGCCCGTCGTTCACATCCATGCGTGGGCCGTAGACATTAAAGAGGCGCACGATGCGCACGTCATGGTCATACGTGCGATGGTACTCCATCGTCAGGCTTTCGGCGAACCGCTTGCTCTCATCGTAGCAGGAGCGCGGCCCGACCGGGTTGACGTAGCCCCGGTATGTCTCTACCTGGGGATGCACCTGCGGGTCGCCGTACGCCTCACTCGTGCTCGTGAACAGAAAACGCGCGCCCGTCGCCCGCGCTCGTTCGAGCAGGTGGTACGTGCCCACGGCGTTGGTCATGTGCGTTTCGATGGGATGGCCCCGGTAGCCTTCGGGGCTGGCGGGGGAAGCGAGGTGGTAGATGCGGTCGAGTGGGCCGGTGTCAGGCAGGGGCTGGGTGATGTCGTGCTCGACAAAGGTGAAGCGCGGCTCCTCCCGCAGGTGCGCGAGGTTGTCCCGGCTGCCCGTAACGAAGTTATCCCACACGCACACTTCGTGCCCGTCGTTGAGCAGTGCGTCCACGAGATGCGACCCGAGAAAGCCTGCCCCACCCGCGACCAGTATGCGCACGCCGCCTCCCCATGAGAAGTACTGAATGAACGAGTGCCGAACACGCGCCGCACCCCCGACAAAGGTGCGGGCAATGATACCAGAAAGCCGCACGCGCTGGCGGGCGTCGGTGAAGATCAGGGTTTTGCAGGAAACCCTGCCACCAGACCGGGATAACTTCAGCCTGCACGAGTATGCGGGTATGATACCGGGGGGTACGAGACAAAACCTCTTCGAGGCGCGGACCAAGCCCGCGTGATCGGTTCGCAGGAAGACATAGTGAGATGACAGGAGGATAACGCGCATGAAGATCACCGCAGTGCGACCGTGGATCGTGAACTGCCCCGCTGAAGGGGAGAGCGGCTTACCGTTCCAGCGGGCGGAACCCGACCGCCAGTATGTGTTCGTGCAGGTGACAACCGACGAAGGGCTGACGGGCTGGGGGGAAATCACCACGTATCCGGGTCTGGTCGCCAATCGTGCCCTATGCGCGATGGTGCGGGAGGTCGAGCCATCGCTTTTGGGTGATGACGCCATCCGCATTGAAGCAATGACGATGAAACTCGCGGGCATCTTCACGTATACCGGGACGCGGGGAGCGGTGTCCGCGTTGATCAGCGCGGTTGACATTGCGCTCTGGGACATTCGTGGGCAAGCGCTCGGTGTGCCAGTCTACGATTTGCTTGGTGGTGCGGTACGCGAAACCATCCCGCTCTACACCCACTACGGCTACGCAGAGACGATTGACGAAGCGGTCGAGAGCGCGCGATTGCAGGTGCGCGAAGGGGCGAAGGCGATCAAGACTGATCCCTTCTGGCACGAGATGCGCCACAAAGGCACCGCGATCACAGATGGTCAGATTAGCCCGGCGGGGGAGCAATGGGGCGTGGATCTGATCACCGCCGTACGCGAGGCGGTGGGGCCGGAGATCGAGCTATTGATAGATTGTCACGGCCTGTACGATGTGCCGACGGCGGTGCGACTGGCGCAGCGCCTTGTACACGCACACATCACCTGGTTTGAAGAACCGGTGGCGCCACAGTCGTACCGCGCCCTTGCCATTGTGCGGGGGCAGATTCCGACGCGCATCTGTGTCGGGGAGCGCCTCTACACGCGGCACGACTTTTTGCCGATCCTGCATGAGGGGTTGTCGGACTACATCATGCCCGATGTGACCTGGACGGGTGGCATCAGCGAATTGAAAAAGATCGCCACGATGGCGGAGGTGTACGGCATCCCGATCTCCCCGCATGATGCCAGTGGGCCGGTGAATGTGCTCGCCGGAGCGCAGGTGGGCATGACCGTACCGAACTTCTATCGCCTCGAAGCACGACGGGTCACGCTTGATTCCTACAATGCCCTGCTCGAAGAGCCGCTCGTTACCCGCAATGGCGAGTTGGTGATACCAAATCGTCCCGGCCTCGGTCTGACCATGAACATGGAGTACCTGCGCGCACACGCGGAGCCGGGTTGGGGCGGATGAACCATCCCCTCAGGGGCTTGCGAGGGGAGAGAGTGCAGGTAGCAGCGTCGTGAGCGCTTCGAGCAGGCGATCAATATCCTCCGGGCGGTTGTACGCCTGAATCGAGACGCGCATAAAGGTCTGGCCGTTGCGGGACGAGACCGGGATCTCGACCTGATACTCATCCCAGAGGCGCTCCCTCAGGCGGGCGGCATCGGTCAGCGGCAAGGGACAGGTACACATCTGCACCCACCATTCGGGTGAATCAGGCGCGATTTGCGGCAGGTTGGTCAGGGCGGCGATCCGCGCGCGCGCTTCGTGGGCCAGCAGGTGGCAGGCGGCGCGGACGCGGGGCCAGTCGTGCGCGCGCTGAAAGGCAATCGCCGCAGGTACACTGAGGTACGCCGACGGGTCGTGCGTTCCCGTTCGCTCGTAATGATCGAGAAAAAGCGACGGGCCGGGAACGTCTGCTTCGTATCCCCAACTGATAATGAAGGGCGCCAACATCCCCTGGCACTCGGGACGGGCGAAAAGAAATCCCGATCCCTTTGGGGCGCAGAGCCATTTGTGGCAGTTGCCGCCGTAAAAGTCTGCGCCGAGCGCATCCAAATTGAGGTCAATCTGTCCTGGTGCATGGGCCCCGTCAATCACGGTCAAGATGCCCGCCGCCCGTGCGCGATGGCAGACCGCAGCGACGGGGAGCACGAGCGCGGTGCCGGAGGTAATGTGGCTGATCGAGATCACGCGCGTCCGCTCGGTGACGCCCGCCCAGAGTTGCTCCACAAATGCCTCATGGGTCGTCACGGGCAGGGAGATCGGCTGATTGATGTACCGCGCGCCGCGCTGGCCGCAGTAGTAGCGCCAGGTGCGATCAACCGCGCCGTACTCGAGGTTCGTCGCGAGTACCTCGTCACCGGGTTGGAGGTCGAGGGAGCGCACGACCGCGTTGATCGCCCAGGTGACATTGGGCGCGAAGATGAGGTTATCGGCGGCGGTGCCGAGGAAATCGCCGAGCGCGGCGCGCGCCGCGCCCATCAGCCCGTGCATCCGGCGACTGATGAACTCCACGGGCTGGCTCTCCAACTCGCGCTGCCACGACTGATACGCCTCAAAGACCGGGCGTGGACAGGCGCCGTAGCTGCCGTGATTGAGAAAGGCAATGTCCCGGCGGACGAGAAACTGCTCGCCAAGCGCCGCCAGTTCGCTCGGTGATGCCACGGGTACCACCACAATCCCACCCCTCTCTCCCGATGTCCCCGATCGTATGCGACCAGGCTTGCGCGACCGTCTCGCCCGCCGATGGGCAGTATATCAGGCGCACAAAAACGAGATGGCGCTCCGATTCGCGCATCAGAGTTCCATCCATTTCCATGCACGGGCGTCGCGGCGGTTGTCTATCCCTTGCGCGTCTTCGTCACATCCTTTGTGATGTACAAGCCGCTTGGAACGCTGTCCGCCGTGGTGTAGCCGGGCCAGTGCAGGCTCTTATTGCCGCTCTTGTCAGCCTGCAGAGCTGGGCCGGTGACATAGGGTTTGATCAGTTGCACCGGTGTCTCATGGTAGATGAAGACACCTGGCACGTCCGAGACGAGCACCCGCTCGGCGTCCTGAAACATCTTGATGCGCTGGTCGGTCGGACCGAGAAAGGACGCCGCCGTCTTGACTTTGGTATCGAAGTCCTTGTTCACCCACGAGTGGCGGCCACCGGAGAGCCACACGCTGAGCATGTTGAATGGGTCGAGAAAGTCCATGCCATACGAGACAAAGCCGAAGGGAATCTTGGTCGGCTTGGCCGTCAGGCTGTCCGTGAAGAGCTTCGTGTCCTTGTTCGAGACTTCCACATCAATATTGAGGTTTTGCTTGATTGACGCGGCAATTGCGCTGGTGACTGCCTGATTGAGCGGAATTTCGTTGCGCAACCACATCGTCTGCTTCGGGAAGTTCTTGCCATCCGGGAAACCAGCGTCAGAGAGCAACTGCTTCGCCATCGCCACATCGAACGCCTGGATATTCTGCACCGCCTCCCGCTGAGAACCAGGGAAGCCGGGGGCGAGCCACGAATAGGCGGGCGTACCGGAGGGGCCAAGAATGCTCTTTTGAATCGCGTCGCGGTCCACGATGTGGCTGAATGCCTGCCGCACCTTCAGGTTATCGAAGGGCGGCGTGTTGACATCGAAGAAGAGGTAGTAGGTGCGGAAGTCCCCGTTCGACGAGTAAATCTGCTTGGAGAGGTCCGGGTCCGCTTGCGCGATCTTCAGCTCGGCGGGGGCGGGCTTGTCCATGTAGTCAATTTCGTTGTTCTGGTAGGCCGTGAAGTAGGTTTTCAGGTCGGCGACCTTCTGGATGATCCGGGTGTACGCGGGCGTCAATTTGCCCTTGTAGGTTGGGTTGCGCTCGTAGACGATCTGCTGATCCTTCTGCCAGAGTTTGAGGATGAACGGGCCGGATGAGACTGCCGTCTCCGGTTTGGTGTTGTACAGCGGCCCGCTCTTTGCGAGCGCCGCCTTTGAGAGTGGCCACGAGTACACGAGCATCGCCGGCAGGTACGGGGCGGGCACCTGTGTCTCGAAGAGCAGCGTGTTGGTGTCCGCGCCGCGCGTCACGCCAAGCTGGTCGAGCGGCACCTTGCCGGCAATCGCGTCGTCCCAGTTCTTGATGATGCCCTGGAAGAACCAGGTGAAATCCCAGGCGTGCTTGGGGTCGGCGCCATACTGAAAGGTCGCCACCCAGTCATCCGCAGTGACCGGGTTGCCGTCGCTCCAGACCAGCCCCGGTGCGATCTTAAAGGTCCATGTCTTCCCGTCGTCGCTCGCCTTCCAGGATTCCGCCGCGCCCGGCGTCAGTTCGTAATCGTTATTGAGGCGCACGAGTGGCTCGCTGAAGAGGTCCGCGATGATGGGCCGGGCATAGACGGCCTCGTAGAAGTCGGTCACTTTCGCTTCGTTCGTGGTATTGACGATATACACCTGCTGCTCCGGTGGCGCTGCATCCGCCGGGAGTGCGGCCCCACCGGTTGCGGCCGGCGCCCCGATTGCCGCAGAACTGCCAGCCGCAGTGCCGACGGAGACGGCGGCGCGCGTCGGAACGGATGTCGCTGCCATTTGCGCCATCGTCGGCGCGGCCGCTGCTCCACCGGACGCCGCAGTCGTCGCGGCAGGCGCGGTAGGCGCAGTAGGCGCGGGGCTGCCACCGCAGGCCGCGAGCAGCGCCGCCGCCGCCGCGCCCGCCGCACCCCCAAGCAGTGTGCGACGCCGCAGCCGCGTTTTCAGCAGTGCAATGCGCCGGTAGCCCAGCGAATCACGGTCAATGATGCCACTTCCTTCAGCCATTGCCTTGCTCCCTTCCAAGTCCTCCGACCACCAAACGCCAACCCACGCGGGCGACTTGCGCTTATCGTCGCTTAACGCGAGCGCGTGTCGAGCGCGTCGCGCAGCCCATCGCCCACGAACGTAAATCCGAGCATCGCCAGCGCAATCGCCAGCGTCGGGAAAAAGCCGAGATGCCAGTAGACGCGGAGATACGGCGCGCTGTCCGCGACCATTTTGCCGAGACTCGGCGTCGGCTCGTTGATGCCGATACCGAGGAAACTGAGGCCCGCCTCCGCGAAAATCGCGGTGGGGATGGCGAGCGCGATCGTGACAATCATCGGCGCCAGCGCGTTCGGCAGGAGATGGCGGGTGGCGATTGCGAACTCGCTCGCCCCGATGCTCCGCGCCGCCGTCACGTACTCCTCCTCCCGCAGGCTGAGGAGTTGCGCCCGCATCAAACGGCAGATCGTCACCCAGCCGGTGAGGCCGATCACGAGGATCACGTTGAGCACCCCGCCGCCGATCACGGTGATCAGGAAAATCGCGAAGAGGATGCCCGGAAAGGCAGTCATCACATCCACCACCCGCATCACGGCGAAGTCCATCGCTCCCCCACGCAGACCGGCGAGCAAGCCGAGTGGCAGACCGATCACACAGGAGATTATCACGGCGACAAAGCCAACGAGCAGCGAGGTGCGCACACCGTAAATCATCCGGCTCAGGAAATCGTGGCCGATCGCGTCCGTTCCGAGCAGGTGCTGGTGGCTCGGGAACTGGTTCGCTTGCGCGAGGTCGGAGTAATAGTACGGCTCCGGGGCAATAAAGGGCGCGAGCAGCGCGATGAGAATGAGCGCGAGGGTGATCGCGAGACCGGCCATCGCCAGCCGATGATGCACGAAGCGCTGCGTCGCCTGTTGCAGGTTCGTGCGCGTGCGAGTCGCGACGACGACGGGCAGTTTGTGCGCGGTGGCAGTCGAGGCTTCCATCCGCTTATCTCCCCCCGCCCGATGCACCCATGAGGCGGATGCGCGGATCGAGTACCGTGTACAGCACATCGGTCACGAGATAGGTGATGCCCCAGAGCGCCGCGACGAGCAACACGAGCGCGAGGATCATCGGATAGTCCCGCGTGAAGGTGCTGGTGACGAAGAAGCGCCCGAGGCCGGGGATGCGGAAGGTTGACTCGATAAAGATTGAGCCGGTGAGGATGTTGGGGATTTGTGGGCCAATCACGGTGACGAGCGGGATCAGGGCATTGCGCGCCACATGCGCGAGCAGCACGCGACGCTCGCTCAGCCCCTTCGCCCGCGCCGTACGCACGTAATCCGCCCGCAGCACTTCGAGGATGCTCACCCGCGTATAGCGGGCGACAAGCGCCATCGGGGCGAGCGAGTAGGCGATGACCGGCATGATGTACTGCTGCGGGCTGCCCCACCCACCGGTCGGGAGGAGTTGAAAGCGCACGCTGAGGATGAGCACGAGCCAGATTGCCACCACGAAATTCGGCACCGTCAAACCAAGCGTCGCGCCAAAGGTGACGAGGTAATCGAGCCACGTATTCTGCCGGAGCGCCGCGATAAAGCCGAGCAGCACACCGAGCGTGTACGATATCCCAATCGTGAGCAGACCGATCTTGATCGTCACGGGCCACGCGCGCGCAATCAGCCCGGTCACGGTGTCCGTTGGGCTTTGAAAGGGAATGCCGAAATCGAGATGGGCGGCGTGCCACATGTAGCGTAGGTACTGCTCCCAGAGCGGTTTGTCGAGGCCGTATTTCTGTAGTTGCGCCAGACGCGTCGCTTCGGGCAAACGGCGTTCGCCCACATCGAATGGACCACCGGGCACGGTGTGCATGAGAAGAAAAGCGATCAGCGACACCGCGAAGAGAACGAAAACCAGGCTCGCCAACCGCGCGAGAATGTATCTGCCCATACGCGACGGCTCTCTCTTTCTCCGCCTCCGAGATACTGCTCCCGCGAGACGATACAAAGTACGCATCGCCATTATTTTTTCCGCAATTCGTTAGTGCCGAGTGTATCACATCTGCACAGGTGACGAAGGGCAGGGAAAATGACCCGTGCGCTGCCCCTCGCAACGATATAATGATTGCGGGAGCCGAGAGTCGCGCTCACCCTGCGGCTGCATTCATGCCGCATCGGGGTCGGTCGTGCTGATATGCCCATCGCTCTTGCATTAAACCCCGCGATGGGGGACGTCGGGAAACGGCATTGGGCGGCAACCATCTGTACGCCTGGCGGCAGAATCTCCTATGCATCACCCGCCCGTCGCCAGATGGTGCCGTTCACTCCAAGTGCGAAGACGGCTTGCCCCGGTGCGTCGCGCACGCCATCGGCGACAGTTGTGGCGAGCACCGCGAGTATCGGTTTCGTGGCAAGGTCTTCGCTCCAGGGGGCGAAGGTGTCGCCCCGGTCGCGCGAGCGGTACATGCCCACGCCGGTGGCGGCGAATACCATCCCGTCGGTGTGATAATAGGGTGACACGGCGAGCGCGGTGATCGCGGCGGGGCTACCGTCCGCATCCACGAGCGCTGCAACGTTCCATACAGGGGAGCGCACGCCTTCGCGCCTCTGCCATGCACTACGGCGGGGGTGTAGCACCCATCCACCGATGCCAACGAACGGCGACCCGTCGGGTGCCACCGCCAGCGGAAGTGTGCCGCCACCACGTTCTTCCAACCAACGTGTCCAGTTTTCACCGCCATCGTTTGAGCGCCACAGGCGAACGGTGTGCCCGCCTTGCACCGCCGTGCCGACGTAGAGTGCATGACCGCGCGCGTTGTGTGGCGAGCAGGCGAGGGAGAGGATCGTTTCCCCGGTAAACGGTACGCTCAGGGGGCGCCACTGCGCTCCTCCGTCGTTTGACGCGATCAGGTGTCCGTCAAGCGTCGCTGCAAGGATGAACGGCGGCTTGCCCGCCGCAGGCATTCCGCCAGCGACAATCTCGGCCGGTGCGTCGCTTCCGTCGGCGGAAGCTTCCCAGGTCATCCCGCCATCGCGGCTGCGAGAGATGCCCGCGTCCGTCACCGCGACGATGAGATTGCCCGCGCCGTCGGGCGAGACCGCCAATCCGTGGATGATGATCGCCCCGCCGATGTTCCCGGTCGCTTCGGCCCAAGTGTATCCGCCATCACGCGAGCGCCGCAGTCCTGTTTCCGGCCCCACCGCAAACAGGGTCGGATCGTGGTCGAAGGTGGGAGAGGCGACGAGCGTGGTCAGGTGGGTTGCTTCCAGCCCCGTATTGGATGGAATCCACCCGGCGCCCCGTTTCCCCGTCTGGAGCCGCGCGATTCCCTGGCGATACCGCCCCACAATCAGTGTCTCCCCGTCACTCCCCATACCCCACGCGAGTGCGAGCGCGGGCGGGAGAGATTGCCCGGTCATCTCCCATGTCTCGCCGCCATCGTCCGAGAGGGCAACCCCGCCGTCGGTCGCCACGGCGACATGGCGGCCTGCTCCGCCGCCGGGCGAAAACGCGATGGCGCCGATGCCGCCTTCCGGTAGCCTCGGCACGCGATACCACGCGGTGCCGCCGTTGTCCGACCGCCAGAGGCCGTCGGTCTCGGTGCCGGCGAGGACCAGCCGGTCGCGAGCGAACGCGGGTGAGACGGCAAGGCACTGCATGACCGGCTCGTCGAGCGGCAACGCGGCCTCGCGCCACGATTTGCCACCGTTGCGGGTGTGGTAGAGGCCCGATGCGGTGGCGGCGAAGCCCGTCAGATCGTGCGCCGCGTCGGGGGAAAAGGCGAGCGCCAGTACGGTGAGATCGAGCAGGCCGGGGTTCACCCCTGCCCACGTCCTGCCCCCGTCACCGGAGTGAAGGATGCCATCCCTCTCCGTGCCGACGAACAGGCGGTCCTCCGGCCCGCTACCCGGCACGACGACGGCAACGGTGAATATTCCGCCGGAGAGCGTCTGCCGCCATGTGCGCCCGGCATCGGTCGAGCGATATACCCCGGTGCGTGACCCGGCGAACAGGAGGCGGTTTTCGGCGAAGCGTGCGGACGGCGCGACTGCGGTGAGGAGTGGCAGCGGCGTTTCGCCTGTGGGCCTCCACTGGCGTCCCCCATCATCGGAGCGGAAAAGCCCCGTCGTGGTCGCTGCGAAGAACGCCGTGGTTCCGTCACTGAGCGGTGCGGTTGTGAGCGCAACGACCGTCCCGCCCTCGTGACGTGCCAGACATTCCCATCCCCCCGGCATTGACGCTTCCCTCTCCTTCGTGTTCGTGCGTGTTCGTGCGCTCAGGGATTCTTTGCCAGCGGCGGGTGTTTGTGCCGCACAAGGACATCGGTCATCAGCAGCATCGAGGCGGTGCTGACGCTGCCTTCCAGGGCGGCCCGCACCACGGGCAGCGGGTCGAGGATGCCTCCGTTCCACGCATCCACCCAATGGCGCAGAAGGACATCGAAGGCCCACCCCGGTTCGCCCGCGTGGGCATCCGCGAAGACGGCGCTCGCGTCAATGCCCGCGTTCGCCACGATGGTTCGTGTCGGTGCAGACAACGCTCGTGCGAGAAGCCGCGCACCGTGCGCTTCGTCGCCACCGAGGGTGTCTGCGAGGCGATGCACGGCGGGAGCACAGGCGAGCAGTGCGCCGCCACCACCCGGCACCGCTCCCTCACGCAGTGCCGCCTGCGCCGCCGTCACTGCAGCGGTGACGCGCACCCGCAACTCGGCCCGCGCACCGTCGGTTGGCGCACCGACGTACACAACCGCAGCGGTGCCGGACAGTTTACCAATCCGCTCCCGGATGACGCGGCGCACGTCGTGGTCGTCGGGGGCGACCGCACGGAGTGCCACCTTTGCCTCGCCGATCCGGCGACGGATCGCGTCCTTGTTCCCGTGTCCGCCGAGAATGCTAAAGGTGCTTGCCGTCGCCCAAACCTGACGCGCCCGCCCCAAATCGGCGGACGTCACCGTTGCGAGCGAATCCCCCGCCGCCGCGAGCAATGCCCGTCCGCCCGTGGCAACCGCGATGTCCTCCAGGACGTGTCCCCGCGCGTCCGTGTCCGGCACGCGCACTGCCAGCACGCCGTCGAGAACTCCCCGCGCCCGGTTGATCACCAGGAGGGCGAGCGCGGCGGACTTTACTTCCGGCGCGATCACGAGGAAGTGCCGTCCCCCCGCCGAGATGCATGCCTCAAGCGCGGGGAGGAGGTCATCGGCGCGGTCGAGCGGGCAGTCGGTGACGAGGATGTACGGCTCGTGCAACCTGCCGGTCGTCTCGCCCACTGCCAGCAGGGCAGGAGAGAGGAGGCCGCCCTTCCAGCGCGTCCCATCGAGGTATTCGGCGGCAGCGGTTGTCCGCTGCCAATCCTCGATCAGCACCGCGCCATCCGGCCCGATTGCTTCGACGGCCTCCCCGACGAGGTCCGCGAGACCCGGTTCGCGCACGATTCCCGCGACCGTATGCGCCAACTCCTTTGCCGATTCCGCCGGGCGTGCCTGATCGCGCAAGGCGTCGAGCGCGACTGCCAAGCCACGCTCAATGCCGCGACGCAGGGCGTTCCGGTCGGCCCCGGCAGTAATTTGCGGGGTTGCCGCGTGGAGCAGGGCGTGCGCGAGCGTTACTGCAGTCGCCGACCCGTCGCCGACTCGCTCGAAGACCGTCCATGCCAGTTGTCGGATGAGCATCGCGCCCATGTCGGCGAAGGGATCGGCGATCTGGATCGTGCGACGCATGATCGTTGCGGCGCTATCGAGGATTTCAGGGGCGGTGCGGGGCGTGCTACCGGCGATAGCCACCGTGCGCGCCAGTGGCCCAAGCGTCGGGCGCACGAGGGCCGCCATCACGTCCACACCACGCAGCAACGCGGTCCATGCGCTGGGAGCATGTATGACGCTGATTCGCCGCGTCCGGAGGTCCGGCGTCCCTGCGGATTGCTGCCGTTGGCGATGAGGTAGCCCAAGGTGATTGTTGCTCATAGCAGCGTAGTCTACATCGTTCGCATCGAACCGTCACCTGTTCGCCGATCGGTGCGGCCCGCCTATGTGCCACGCGGCATTAGCGACCCTGCGTCACGCAGATTGACAAATCAAAACCCCGTGCTAGACTGGCGCTATCAAGTCCTAACTGAGGTTCCAGCGCGTAGCAGTGTCGGTACGTCGCTTCTGGTCGGGGAATCGCGGCATGCGTGTCCTTGCAAGTAGGCGGTTTCGAAGTGTACGGTGAATTGGCCCATTTCTGGGCAGATAGGAGCGGTGGGGTTATGGATGAGCGACGGCAGCGACCCCCTTTTTCGCGTCGGCAATTCCTGGGCGGCGCGCTGACGCTGGCGAGCGCCACCCTGCTCGCCGCCTGTGGCAATGGCACCGGGGAGACCGGGGTGCAAGCGACTACCGCTCCATCGGGCCAAGCGACCACCGCACCGAAGCCGACCACCGCGCCTGCCGGTCAGACCGGGGTTGCCCCGACAACCGCCGCCGTCGCTACGACCCCCCAGCCGGACCTCACCATCGTGTCCGGGAAATTCAACGTCTGGTTCTCGGCTAACTGGAATACCATCACGGATGAGGCGGTCGGCAATATCTTCGTGGACTGGGGCAAGCAGAACAACGTCAACGTCGAGTGGCAGTCTATCCCCGGCTCGCCCGTGATCTTGCAAAAGGAATCCGCCGCCCTCGCGGCAGGCCAGCCCCCCGAACTCGATAGCAACAACCAGACTTACTGGTACACGCAGGGCGATATGGGCGACCTGACGGCGACCGTGAATAAGTTCAAGGGGATGGCCGGGGGCATGTATCCCATCGGCATCAGCTCCCTGACCGCCCCGGACGGCGGCATCTTCGCCACGCCGTATGCCATTGATGTCTGGCCGGCGCATTGGCGAATGGACCTGATCGGTGCGAAAACGGGTGGGCGCTTCTTCAATAGCTACGACGAATTGATCGAACTCGGCCCCCAGATTCAGCAACCCCCGAAAACGTATACCTACGCGTATGCGATTGGCCACGAGGGCGATCACGTCAATAACCTCGTCTCCGCGCTCTGGGCATACGGGGGGCGTCTCGCCGACGAGCAGGGCGTGCCGGACATCAAAAACCCCGCGAACAAGGCCGGAATTGACGCAGTCGCGCGGATGTGGAAAGCGAATCTGTGTGCCCCTGACGCATGGGGTGCGACCGTCACCTCGTGGAACAACGAGGCGTACCAGAAGGGGCGCGGGCTGATTGCCACCAACCCGGCGACGATCATGGGCTGGCTTCTCGTCAACGACAAGGACCTCGGCGATAAGACCGGGCTGTCGTTGCCCCCAAAGGGGCCTGTCGGGGCCTTCGCCGAGGGCGGCGCCATCGGCTTCGGCTACTTCAAAAAGGCGAAACTCGCCGACCAGTCGCTGAAAGCCCTCGATTTCTTCATGCAACCGGAAAACCTGCTCAAAATCTCCAAGTCGGTCGAGGGACGCTTCGTGCCCGTCTATCGAGACCACGCAAAGGGCGATTTCTGGGAGAAGAGCAAGTTCGCCGCTTTGGCAAATATTGCCGAGGTGGGGCGCATCCGTAATTGGCCGGCGCCGCCGCAGCCATGGATGTCGGATGTCACCGACGCCAAGTACACCCTTTCGGACATGATGAACAAGGTGATCCGGCAGAACATGCCGATTGAGCAGGCGCAGGCTGAGGCGCAGACGGACATGATGGACTCGTACAACAAGTTCGTGAAGAAATAGCGCACGGACCAGCCAGCGGGCGACGGGCGATGGGGAGGTATTCCGGTGGCGAGGGCAGAAGCGATGGACATACCAAAGGCGGCTGGGATACTTCCAGGCGCACCGCCACGCACGATAATCCGGCGATTGCTCGGCACGGATTGGCTGTTGGGCTGGCTGCTGGTCGGCCCGGTCTTGCTGATCCTGATGGCCTTGCTCGTGTATCCGTTCTTTGATGCCATTGTGCTCAGCTTTCAGAACCGGTTCATCGGTAAGGTCGGTACGTGGATCGGGTTCGCGAACTACGCCGACCTCTTCAGCAACCCGAACTCGCACTTCGCGCAAGCGGCCCTGAACACCGTGGTCATCACCGGCAGCGCGATCATCGGGAAGTTCTTCATCGGCACGGCGATGGCGTGCGTGCTTAACCAGCATATCCGCATGAAGAACCTCTGGCGCGGCCTGATGTTCCTGCCGTGGGCGGTGCCTGCGGTGGTGACGGCGTATGCGTGGCGGTTCATGTTCGATACGTCTGGCCCGATCAATGGGCTGATCGCCCAGTTTCATCTGCGCAACGATTACATCTACTTCTTTAACGACGCGCAGACCGCGCTCCCGTCACTGGTTCTCGTCATCATCTGGTCAGGAACGCCGTTCTGGACCATGAATGTCCTCGCGGGAATGCAGGCGATCCCTGCCGATTTGTACGAGGCGGCGGAACTGGACGGCGCGGGCACGGTGCAGCGGTTCCTGTACATCACCATGCCGAGCCTGAAGCACGTCTTCTTCGTGACGGCGTTGCTCTCGACGATCTGGACCTCCGCGAACCTCGTGCAGATTCTTGTGCTCACCGGCGGTGGGCCGAACTACAGCACGATTACGCTGCCGCTGCTGGCGTACCTTACCGCCATCCCCGGCGCCCGCCTCGGTGGGGGCGCGGCAATCGCCATGACGATGCTGCCCGCCTACCTTGTGCTCGTCTATTTCCTCACCCGTCAGATGCTTAAGCAGGAGTAGCGTTATGGCGACGGTAACGGCAACGCGCGCGGCGGCGCGAAGGGCGGTACGGACATCGGACAAGGCGGGGCGTCGCTCCACGGGTCGCGGGTGGATGATTGCGACCTACATCGGGTTGGTCTTCTTTCTGTTCTGGACGCTCGTGCCATTCCTGTGGATGTTGCTCGCCTCACTGAAGACGAATAAGGAAATCTACGACGATTTCACACTGATCCCGAAGCACCTCTTTTTCGGCCATTATGCCGATTTGCTCCGGGGACAGGCAGGGAGCAAGGCTTCCGGCTACTTCCGGCAATGGATGATCAATAGCACGCTGGTCGCGGTGACTGTGACCGCGCTCTCCGTTCTGCTGGGCGCCCTGGCGGCGTACTCGATCACCCGGCTACACTTTACCGGCCGCGCCGCGTTGGCGCGCGGGCTGATCTTCACCTACCTCATCCCGAACTCGCTGCTCTTCATCCCGCTCTTCACCATCGTCGCCCGGTTTCATCTCGTGGATACCCTCCAGTCGCTGATACTCGTCTACCCGACCTTCACGCTGCCTTTCTGTACGTGGATGATGGCGAGCTACTTCCGTAGCATTCCCATCGAACTCGAAGAAGCGGCGCGGGTGGACGGCGCGACCCGGCTCGGCGCGCTCTTCCGGATCGTCATGCCCATTGCCGCCCCGGCGGTAGCGGTCGTGGCGATCTTCGCCTTCACGCAGTCGTGGAATGAGTTTCTTTACGCGCTCGTCTTCACCAACTCGCTGTCATCGCGTACCGTCACTGTGGGGCTGACGCAGATGCTCGGCGAGGATGTCTTCTTCTGGGGCCAGATGATGGCGGGCGCCCTGATCGCGGCGGTGCCGTCGGTCGTCCTCTACATGCTCGCGCAACGCTTCGTCGTGCGCGGCCTCGCGGCAGGCGGGGTCAAGCTCTAAGCACGCTTTCGTGGTCTTGCAATAGTCTCTACATGATGAGAAAGGAGCGGCAATTGGCGGAGACCACGACGGATCGGCACAAAACGATTGCGCCCGACGCGATGCGGACATTCATGGAGCGGTTGTTCGTCCGCGTCGGTGTGCCCGCCGAGGACGCGGCGCAGGCGGCGGATGTCCTGCTTTTCAGCGATGTCCACGGCATAGACTCGCATGGCATCCCCCGGATGCGGTCGTACCTGACCGCGATCGGCGATGGCCGGGTCAACCTCCACCCCCGGATGACCACCCTCGCCGAAGGCCCCGCGACCCTGACGCTCGATGGCGATCATGGCCTCGGCCTCGTGATCGCGCCGGAGGCGATGCGGCGGTGCATCGCGAAGGCGCGCGAGACGGGATGGTGTACCGTCACCGTCCGCGCCAGCAACCACCTCGGCGCGCTTTCCTACTACCCGATGCTGGCCGTGCGGGAGGGGATGGGCGGCATGAGCATGACAAACGCGGGGCCGCTCCTCGTGCCGACGTTCGGTTCGATCCCCGTCCTGGGCACAAACCCGTTCTCGGTCGCCTTCCCCGGTGGCACCGGCAGCGACCCATTCCTCCTTGACATGGCCTCTACCAGCGTCGCATGGGGGAAGGTGGAGATCGCCAAGCGGGAGGGAAAGCCGATTCCGGAGGGGTGGGCATTCGACCGCAACGGCGTGTTCACGACCGACCCGAATGAGGCGGTGGCTCTCGCGCCACTCGGCAGCGATTACGCACACCGTAGCCAGAAGGGATACGGCCTCGCAGTGATGGTGGATTGCTTCACCGCAATGCTTTCCGGTGGCACATGGAGCGCGCGCATCCCCGGTCGTGGCACGGGCGACCACCCGCACCCCGGCACCTGCCACTGCTTCATGGCGTGGCGCATTGACGCCTTCACCGATCCCGACACCTACCGCATCCAGATGGACGACATGCTTTCCGCGCTGCGCGCCACGCCGCCCGCCCCCGGACATGACGCCGTCCTTGCCCCCGGTCAGCCGGAGTTCGAGGCGTACCGCGAGCGAAGCGTTCATGGCGTGCCGCTCCACATCGCGGTGCGCGACGACCTGCACGCATTGGCGAACGAGTACGATGTGCCGTACGATCTTGAGTAGCCCGACCGTGGCGTAGGGACTCGGCGCGGGGTCCGCCCCGGTCATGGGTATTTTTCGCCGTGAGGCAATCAACGTGTTTCGCGAGTCACTATGTCTGCCAATACCCGGAAAACGGCGGCGATAATCGGAGATGCTTGCGACTTCGCGGAGATGCGCTGCGATACGGTGCATCTCCGCGATCACACTTCGATGCGGGACGGGATGAGAGCCGGTAAGGAGAAGGCAGATGGAGTATCGCGCATTTGGCGCCACGGAACTGAAGGTATCCGCGCTCGGCTTCGGCACCTGGGAGATTGGCAACCCCGGTTACGGGCTCACCGTGGAAGCCGAGGCGGTGGCGGCGATTCATCGGGCGCTGGACCTCGGCATTACCTGCGTGGACACCGCGCCCGGCTACGGGCAGGGCCGTTCCGAAATGATCGTCGGCAAGGCATTGGGGGCACGGCGCAAGGAGATCGTGCTCGTCACGAAGTGCGGCCTCGCCTGGAACGAGGCGGAGGAAGCGTCAAAGCAATGGCGGGACAGCACGCCCCAGCGCATCGCCAAGGAGATAGATGATAGCCTGCGCCGCCTCGGCACTGACTGGATTGACGTCTATATCGTGCATTGGCCGGACCTGAAAACGCCGATCGAAGAAACGGCGGCGGCGATGGCTGCGGTAGTACAGTCGGGGAAAGCGCGGTACGTCGGCGTGTCGAATTACCGCCTGGAACAGGTCAAGGCATTCCACGCGGTCCAGCCAGTGAGCGTGATGCAGATGGGGTACAACCTCTTTGACCGGCGGATCGAGGCGGACATTCTGCCCTACTGCCAGGAGCAGGGCATCGGGGTGATGTCCTACGGTTCGCTCTGTTACGGGTTGTTAACCGGTACGTTCACGGCGGACACGCATTTCACGCCTCCCGATTGGCGCGCGTCCGGCAAGGCCTTCGGGCTATCGCTCTTCACGCCGGAGAACTTCCCCTCCAATGTCGCCGTAGTGGCTGCCCTGAAAGCGGTCGCGGCGGCGACGGGGAAAACGGTACCGCAACTGGCCTTGAACTGGGTGTTGCACCGGCCCGGGGTAACGCTTGGCCTGTCGGGGATGCGCAAGCCGGAAGAGGTGGAGGACAATGTGGGGGCGACGGGCTGGCAGTTGTCGCCTGCGGAGCGGGCACGCATTGACGAAATCTTCACGGGGGCGGTGGGAAACACGGGGCCGATGCCGGTCGGGTGAGGGGGAATGCACGAATAGTGCCCTTCGCGTGCCGCTCCTCGTGTTCGTGAAAACGTCAGCGCACGTCGCTTCTTCGTCTTTTGGTGGCTCGTCGCGGCCACACCGAGGGCCGCAGACGTGGTGACGCCGGCACCGGTGTATGCCGTCTATGGAGCGATAGCAGCGGCGACAACGGCGTGCAGGCCACGGCAAACGGCGGCCGGTCTGTTTGTCCGTATCATGACCCCGTGATCACCTCATTGCGGTCGCCGACGAGCAGGAGTTGCGGTACCTGGCTGAATGCCCATCCCGTGTCGGTGCGCGTGAACACCCAGACCAGGTCAAACCGTTCCTCCGGCCACTGCGTTGGCGGGAGGGGCGTGACGTTCCCCAGGTGGGCGACGATGGTCGGGATCTCCTCATGCTGCCATGCGACAAGGGCAATCCCATGCGCATCGCGCAACGCGGCAGCCAGATCGCTTGCCTGCGCCTTCCCGAACCGCGTCTCAACGGTGATTCCCAGTCGCGCCGCCAACGGCCTCACCGTTTGCCACGGTCGCTGCCCGGCACCCTCGCGTGGGTCCGCTGCCCAGATCGTGGTCGGTCGCCAAAGACCGGGAGGGGGGTCGCCGTACGGGGGCGCGAAGAGTGCGACCAATGCACCCGCACGCGTCCATCCCGTGACGGTCAGCGACCCGGCGCTTGGCGTGCCGTCGGCGGTAATCCCAACCGGGGGGAGCGTTCCTATCGGTTTCTCGGCATGACGGATGAGCATGATGACGTCGCGCGCGGTGGTATCCGATGCGATCCCGGCGAGGGATGGGGTGCGCAACGGATCGGGGGAAAAAGCTTCGCTGCCTGTATCATCCGGGGCGGGCAAAGCCTGCGCTCTCGCGGTGTTTCCCATGACCGCACGGCCCCAAAGCGTGTTACGACGCGAAATCGGCGCCATTGCTGGCATACATGTTCTCCTCTCCCATCCTCCGCATCCCGTGCTCTCTTTCCCCCGCTTGCGTGTCCGTACCCCCGTCTGCTACGCTCCCGACAAGTATCCCATTTTTCGTGCCGATGGACGAGACCGAGCGGGGCGCGCTCACGGCGGTCATCGAAGTGGCCTACATGCCCGCTGGTCAGGTCGTACGTGAATACAACGGCGCCGGCAACGCGCTGTACGTGAGCAGCGCGGGCGAGGTGGAGGTCTTCATCGAGGGCGATACGGGTAGCGGAGCGTGCGGGAAACCGACGGGCAAGGGATCAGCCGCCCACCCGCATCCCACTGGGAACCGGGGTGCCCGTACGGCGGCACAGGTGGGGGACGCGATAGGAGGAACCGGTGAGTGCGACGAGTGATACGCGACCAGTCACCTTTGGCCTGATCGGCGCGGGGTGGCGGGCGGAGTTCTTTCTGCGGGTCGCCCGTGCCCTGCCCGACCGCTTCCGCGTCGGCGGGGTGGTGGTGCGCGACGCGGAAAAGGGACACGCAGTGGCGGCGGCATGGGGCGTGCCGACCTACCGCACGCCGGACGACCTGCTCCACGCGGCATCGCCCGCTTTCATGGTACTCTCGGTGCCACGGAGTGTGGCGCCCGATTTGCTCGCCGCGCTCGTGGCGCGGGAGATACCCGTGCTCGTGGAAACGCCACCCGCCGCCGACCTCGATGGGTTGCGGGCGGTCTGGCAACTCGCGGGGGCCGGGGCGCGCGTGCAGGTCGCGGAGCAGTACCCGTTCCAGCCACTGCACGCGGCCCGTCTCGCCCTGGTGCGCGCCGGTCGGCTCGGCATCGTATCGCAGGCACAGGTATCGGCCGCGCACGACTATCACGGCGTGGGCTTACTTCGCGGGCTGCTCGGCGTCGGCTTTGCGAATGCCACGATCACCGCGCGGGCGTTTGAAGCGCCGATCGTGGATGGCCCGGACCGCGCGGGCGATCCGGCAACGGAGCGTGTGGTCCCGTCGCGGCAGGTAGTTGCCCTGCTCGACTGGGGCGACCGGTGGGGGGTGTATGACTTCGCGGGGGCGCAGTATTTCTCGTGGATTCGCTCGCCGCGCGTGCTCGTGCGCGGGGAGCGCGGCGAGATTCACGACGAGCGCGTGGCCTATCTGGAGGACTTCCGCACGCCGGTCACGTACGACTTCGTGCGGCAGGTCGCGGGCGAGGGCGGCAATCTGGAAGGCTTCCACCTCAAGGGCATCCTTGCGGGAGAAAAATGGGTCTACCGCAATCCCTTCGTCCCCGCCCGTCTGAGCGACGACGAGATCGCCGTAGCGACGTGCATGGAAAAGATGGCGGTATATGCGGCGGGTGGGGCGTCATTTTACGGCCTCGCGGAGGCCGCGCAGGATCATTACTTGGGCCTGATGATCGCCCAGGCGGCGCATACAGGCGCGGATGTACGCACCGCATCGCAGCCCTGGGCGTGATAACGAGTTACGTATGAGAAAGGGAAACGGCGGATGGATCGTATAGATGCCTTGACAACCCCGGCGACCCCGGCCATTGGCGCGAGCTGGCTCGCCGCTCTCGAATGGCGGCTCATCGGCCCGCACCGAGGCGGGCGCGTCGTCGCGGTGTCGGGCGTCGTCGGGGACCCGATGACGTACTACTTTGGCGCGTGTGCGGGGGGTGTCTGGAAAACGCGCGATGGCGGCACGACGTGGCGCAACGTTTCCGACGGCTTCTTCGGCACCGCTGCGGTCGGGGCGATTGCCGTCTCGGTGTCCGATCCCAATGTGATTTACGCGGGTACGGGTGAGGCGACGATCCGGGGCAATGTGTCGCACGGCGATGGCGTCTACAAGTCCACCGACGGTGGCAAGACGTGGCGCAACATGGGGCTTGCAGATACACGCCACATCGGCAAGATCCGCATTCATCCACGGAACCCGGATATCGTCTACGTCGCCGCGCTCGGCCATGCGTGGGGGCCGAACACTGAACGCGGTGTGTTTCGCTCGAAAAACGGCGGCGAGACGTGGGAAAAGGTGTTGTACCGCAGCGAGCACGCCGGATCACATGATATCTCGATGGACCCCCATAACCCGCGCGTGCTCTATGCCTCCATCTGGCAGACCCGGCGATACCCGCATACCTTCTCTAGCGGTGGGCCGGACAGCGGCCTGTGGAAGACGACGGATGGCGGCGATACCTGGCAAGAGTTGACGCATAACCCCGGCTTGCCCGCAGGCGTACTCGGCAAGATCGGGGTCACGGTCTCCCCTGCGAACGGTGAGCGGGCGTGGGCGATCATCGAGGCCGAAGCCGGGGGACTCTTCCGCACCGATGATGGCGGCGCGACGTGGGAGAAAGTGAACGACGCGCCGTTTCTGCGCACCCGTGCGTGGTACTACTGCCACATCTTCGCCGATCCGCAAGACGCGGAAACCGTCTGGGGGCTGGACTACATGGTCTGGAAGTCTACGGACGGCGGTGGGCACTTCACACGGATACCCTCGCAGCACGGCGATGAGCACGATCTCTGGATCAACCCGGACAACAGCGAGAACATGATCAAGGGGGACGACGGTGGCGCGTGTGTCACCTATACGGGCGGCGCGACGTGGTCTTCGATTTACAACCAGCCGACCGCGCAGTTGTACCACGTCACCACCGATAACCGCTTTCCCTACCGCGTCTATGGTTCGCAGCAGGACAACACCGCGATCTCATTGCCGAGCGCGTCGGTGGATGGCGCGATCCATGAGCGCGACTGGTTTGAACCGGGTGGCGGCGAGAGCGGGTACATCGGCGTCAAGCCCAATGATCCCGACCTCGTGGTTGCGTCCGGCCCCATCGGGCCGCGCGCCTTCAATGACCGCATGAAACTCTACAACCACCGCACGGGGCAGCGACGGGACATCACCGTCTGGCCGGAACTGTACGGGTGGGCATTAGGGGCCGTGGACCTCAAGTTCCGCTTCCAGTGGACATTCCCGATCTTCTTCTCGTCGCACGACCCGGATGCGCTCTACGTCGCGGGGAACCACGTCTTTCGCTCGCGGGACCTCGGCACGAGTTGGGAGATGCTCAGCCCCGATCTGACACGCAACGACCCGACGAAACTCCAATCGTCCGGTGGGCCAATCACGCGGGACAATACGGGGGCGGAAGTGTATTGCACGATCTTCGCGCTCGCGGAGTCGCCCCACACGGCAGGCGTGTTCCGGGCCGGCACGGACGATGGCCTCGTGCATCTCTCGCGCGATGGGGGCACGAGTTGGGCAAACATCACGCCGCCGGATTTACCGGAATGGGCGCTGATTTCGATCATCGAGCCGTCGGCGCACGCGGATGGCACGGCCTACCTCGCGGCCACACGCTACAAGAGCGACGATACCGCCCCGTATCTGTACCGGACGAGCGACTGGGGGCGGACGTGGACGCGCATCACCGACGGCATCCCGGCGGGGGATTCCACCCGCGTCATCCGTGAAGACTCGCATCGCCGGGGGTTGCTCTATGCGGGCACGGAATCGGGGTTGTACGTCTCCTTTGACGACGGCGCGCACTGGCAGCGGACCGGCGGGAACCTCCCCATCGTGCCGATCCATGACCTGACGATCAAGGGAACCGATCTGGTGGTGGCAACGCATGGGCGGTCGTTCTGGATTCTCGATGACCTCACGCCCCTGTATCAGATCATGGATGGCGCGGATCGTGTGGGTGATGCACCGGTGCAACTCTTCGCGCCCCGGCCCACAGTGCGGATGCGGACGGGTGGCGGGTCGTGGGGCGATGAGGTTGCGGGGATGGCGAACTACGACCACGCCGCCACGAGCATCGTCGCGTATTTGCCGGTGAAAAAGCACGGACAGTGGACGAAGGCCTACCTAAATGGCGGCGCGAACCCGCCGAGCGGCGTGATTATCCAGTACTCCCTCGCCGCACCGCCGGAGACACTGGCGCTGGACATCCTCGATGGTAGCGGCACGGTGATCCGCACGTACACGCGCGACGAGCTGCCATCGGCGGCGGGCAGCCATCGCTTCGTGTGGGACCTGCGCCATCGCGGCGTCCCGAAGCTTGAGGCGGAGGACCTGAATGTCTGGCAGCGCGAGGTCGGCCCCCTGGTGCTACCGGGAACCTACACGGTGCGTTTGCGGGTGGGAGCGCACGAGACGACCCGGCAGGTGGAGATTCTGCGGGACCCACGCATCGAAGCGAGCGACGCGGACTTGCGCGCGCAGCACGACCTGTTGCTGGCGATCCGTGACCGGCTGACCGAGACGAACGGGGCAATCGTGCGGATACGCACGGTGCGCGACCAGGTCGCCGGGTGGGAGACACGACTGATTGCCACGCCGGAGAACGAAAAGCGCGCGAGCGTGTTGGCGGCGGGAAACGAACTGAAAACGCAACTGGCGGCTATTGAGCACGAATTGATTGATGTGCGCTCAAAGGAGCCGACACTCTTTCCCATCGCATTGAATGAGAAATGGAACGCGCTCTTCGATCATGTGGATAGCGCGGACTACGTGCCGACGCAGAACGCGCAGGTGGTGTTCGGGGAGCTATCACAACGCCTCGACACCCAACTCGCCCAACTGCGTGACGTACTCAGCGAGGAAGGAAGCCTATTCAATCGCGCGATTGTGGCGGCGGGAACTGCGGCGATAGACGGGTAAACGCCACCGCAAGCAGCGACGAGACGTGAAATGCGTCTCGTCGCCTCATATCCCACAAGCATGACAGACCGGCACTTTGCCCTCGCGTCAGGTGGCTCAGTTCCGCCTCGTTCAGGGTTCGACCACCAGAATCTCGTTTCGCGCCGCGTCGCCAATCCAGATGCGTCCATCGGCGCTGCGCGTCATTGCATGTACTTCCGGCCCCTCGATGCGCCACTCCTCCCGCACCTCTCCGGTACGCGGGTCGAGTCGGAGGATGTGCCCTTGGTTGGTTTCCGCCACGTTCAGCGTACCGTCGCGCTCGTCCCAGAACATCCCGTGCGAGCGCGACGGCGCGAACGGGATCGAACCGAGCACCGCGCCCGTCTCGGCATCGAGGTGGTCAATGCGATGCGCGCCGGGGCGTGTCACCCAGAGCGTGCCACTGACCCCCGGCCCCGCGCTCACCTGCCCGGCGGGCGCGGAGGGATGCAATTCCGGTTGCTGCTCCGGTGTCGCCGGGGGCTGCTCCCCCGGCGCATAGGGCCGCCACTGCATGCCATGCACGCCCCCGTCACCGGCGAGCACGAGGTAGGCAGTGCAATGACCCGTTTGCGCCTCGTGCCGGAAGACCAATGCCGGGCGCGTATTCGAGGCAACCCAGACTGACCCGGCACCGAAGGTCGTCCCGCTGGCGTTGCGCGCCGGACCGGGGAAACGGGTGCGCACCCGCCCTTCGTAGTCAATCAGGTAGCTGTGATTGTCGCGCTGATCGGAGAGCCACAACCCTTCCGGCACCGCCTCAAGCCCATTGATCTGCTCCCCCGGCGCCTTGAACATCACGCGCGCCCGGACGACGCGCACCTCTGTCGCAGCCATCGCACCTGCTCCCTTCTCCCTACCGGCATCCGGCATACGAAGGCAATTTCCAGTTCTCGCGCCAGCGCCTGCAAATCCGCATAGATATCAAGATGGAGCGACACCCCGTGCGCCATGCGCACCGCCTCTTCCTCGTCCCGAAACTGCCGTCTATCTCATGATGGCAGGAGCATACGAGGGATAGATGGCGGCGTCAATCATGTGGCGCGATCATGCGGGCACGGTGTGAGCGACGACAGATTCGCGTGGCGGAGTGAGAAGCACCCTATCCCCCCCGCATCGCTGCGCATCCGTTTCCCGGTGAGATCGAGGCACACTGCGAGAAGCGAGAGCATTGCGAAACGCAGGAGGCGACAACGGCGATGGGCGCGGAGTTCCCTTACGCCGTGGTTCACCTTCAGGAGTTCACTCCATTGCACGGTGGTCGTATCGGTGGTCGCAGGCGCGGCGAAACGGCGATGTGCAGAGCACAACGCGTCGCCGTTTGCCTTATACGATGGGGAAAAAAGTGGTGGGCCAGCTCGGATTCGAACCGAGGACCAAGGGATTATGAGTCCCCTGCACTGACCGCTGTGCTACTGGCCCACGCGGATAAGGGTAACATCCCGCGCCTCGCTATTCAAGGCCGCTATTTGAGGTCATAGGGCACGTCCAGTTCGGCGGCGAGGGTGCGGAGGTCGTCGCGCACGCTCTCGTGCAGCGGTACGCCGTTTGCTTCGCGGTCGCGCAAGGACTCGAACTCTGGTTGCCCCGCCACGAGTACGCGCTCCCGCCCCGGCGCGGGTTCGGCGGCGGCGAGTGTGGACATGAAATCGTCCATCCCGTCGCGGTACTGCTCCACGGAACCAAAAGCGTCAATCCGCCACGCCATAAAGCAGTGGCACGTCCCAATCGGTGTGTCTTTGATGCCCTCGCGCTGGCGGTTGATGCGCTTGCTCCATGCCCCGCCACTCAGAATGGCGCTGAACAGGTCCACGGAGGCCGCGAGGCCGTAGCCCTTGTGCGAGCTATGGTCGCGGTCGCTGCCGAGTGGGGCGAGCGAGATCGCCTCGTTCGGGTCGGTGACAAACTCACCGTCGGTGTTCAGCGCCCAGCCGTGCGGGATCGGCTTGCCTTCGCGCTTGGCAATCTCGATCTTGCCCCACGCTACGCTCGTGCTTGCCATATCGAGCAGGAACGGGTCGGAACTGTTGCCACCGGGAAAGGCAATGCTCAGGGGGTTCGTGCCGAGCATCGGCGTCATGCCGAAGGTGGGCACCATCAGTGGCCCGGCGTTCGTCATGCTCATGCCGCCCATGCCCGCCGCGACCGCCATCATCGGGTAGTACGAGGCCGCACCGAAGTGGTTGCTCGCGCGCACGGACACTGTACACCAACCGCTCTCTTGTGCTTTGGCGATGCAGCGCCGCATCGCTTCCGGCCCGACTACGAGGCCGAGACCATTATCGCCGTCGAGCGTCAGCGTCGCCGCCGTTTCCGCCACCGTGGTGATCTGGGGATGCAGGTTGACCCGCCCATCGCGCAGAAACGTCGTGTACATGCGCATCCGGGGGATGCCGTGGGAGTCAATACCGTGGAGGTCGCTGAACATCAGTACGTCTACGGCGGTCGCCGCGTCGCTCGCGGGCACGCCTAGGCGCGTGAACATCCGCTCCATGAACGTCCGCATGGTTTCCGGTGCGATGCGTGTCCGCGTGGTCTCGTCCGTTGCTGCCACTTGCTGCTCCTTTCTACAGTATGCAGTATGCAGTACGCGGTACGCAGTGAAGATCAATGCATTTCACTACGTACTGCGTACTGCATACTGCCTACTCCCGGTTTGCCGCCTCGATCTCCGCTTCGTCCGCGTCCACATCCGCGTCATGGGGCCGGCCTCGGCTCGTTCGCTTCACCGCCGTTGCTGCCTTTGCGCGAGCGGGCGTGGTGTCCGGGGTGGAGTCGGTGTCCGCTTCGGTCGTGGTCGGTTCGGAGTTGACGCCGGTGGTCTTGGTTGTCGCCGTTGCCGTTGTTGTGGCAACCGTGGCGACCGTTTTACCGGGCTTCGCCGGGTCGGGCTTGGTGGGCAGGCGAAGGATGATGACCATGAGGGCGAGGCACAGGGCGGCAAGCGCGAGTAGTGCGGGGGAGGAGATGCCGCTGCGAAGGCGGTCGAAGATGTTGCCGCTATCCGTCGCGGGCGTGGCGGCGGAACCGGTCGGCGCGGGCGGGCTGGGGCCGATGCGGATGGCGATATTCTGTCCCGCCGTGGCGTTGTCCGTATTCAACCGCTTAAAGGGCATGGAGGCTTGCCCCGGTTGAATCGGGGTATCCAGCTTCAGGCCGGGGCCGGGGTCTATGGGCTGCTTCGTGTCCGAGATCAGCACTTCAAACTTGTTCGCCGCGTAGTCCAGTGTGCGGTTGTAGGCGACGCCTGCCATGTCGCCTTGCAGCGAATAGGTACAGGTGACATCGGAGCTACCGGGCGCGATCGCCGTTTTCAGCGTGAGCCTTTGCCCCGTCAGATCGCCCGTGGCAAGGAGATCCGTGCGGTTCGTGGTGATCTCCGTGGCATTCGACGGCAACGAGAACACGACCGGCACGCCCGCATCCACGCTGCCGTCGGGCTTCAGCGAACCGGCGAGGGCGCGGTCGGTATCGTTCTGAAGCTGGTATGCCTCCACCACGCTGTAAAACTGCGGGCGAACTTCGTTAATGATGACGGAATGCGCGGTCACGGTGAAGCCGGTACCGGGTGTCGCCACGACCGGCTCCGCGATGGGCACATCCACGTTCGCAGTGGTTGCACCATTGGCAAAGCGCACGGCGACCGTTTTCTGCGTCGCGCCGCTACCGTCGCTGAAGTCGCGCGGCGGTGGCTCGAAGGTGACGCCCTTGTAGCGCGCCACGAGGCGGTAGACGCCCCCCGGCGACGTGTCCAGCCCGCCAAAGGTGAAGGAGCCGTCGGGCGCGGTGGTGATCTCCTTGAAGTCCACCGCCTCATCGTTGTTGCGGAAAAAGCCGGGATTGTAGAACAGCAAGTCCACCGTGACGGGCGTGGACGGCAGACTCGCGCCGGCCGTTTTCATCGTTACTTTGCCCGTGAGCGTGCCACCGAGCGGCGCGGCGGACACCACCGCTACCGGTAGCACGGACAGCACGAGCGTGAGCAGGAGCAAGGCGGCGGTGAGCCACCGCACGGACGCAGGGCGGGGGAAATGCACAAAGCCGATACACATTGCGGGCGATCCTCAATCGGGGGTGACGGGTTCGATTCCTTACCAAGATGCTACCAGTCTTGACGCGACGCGACAAGGCGACCTTTGACCAATAGCCTCATACCGGCTATACTACGCCGCAATCGGGAGGAGTAGGCGCGCTTGCCTGCGCCCAGCGAGCGGGGGAACGGTGTGAGCCTCCGCTGCATGGCGCGTGCCGAAGTCGCCCGACGATCATGGGCCAGGGAAACGCCGCCACGCGTGAGTACCGCCCACGGGTGCGCCCGCTACCGCGCAACGCGAGCGACCTGTGCTCTCCCATTGGTATGTTGTGGGAAAGCCGGTCGGCAGCGAGGTGGTACCACGGAATGCGTTAATGACCGCGTCCGTCCTCTGCATCCAGAGGGCGGGCGTTGTTTTGTTTGGCAACGCGGAGCATGGGCTGACCGAAGGGAGCGACCGACGATGACGACAACCACGCGCCCGCCGTTTTTCGCGGCGGAGGGCGAACTGCCCAAGACGTACAACCCGCACGCGGTGGAGGGGCCGATTTACCGCTGGTGGGAGGAGAGCGGCTACTTCGCGCCGCCACCCGCGCGGCCCGACGAGCCTAGGCCATTTGTGATTACCCTGCCGCCGCCGAACGTCACGGGAGCGCTGCATCTCGGACACGCGATGTACACTGTGGAGGATGTGCTGATTCGCTGGCACCGCATGAAGGGCGATCCGACACTCTGGGTGCCGGGGGCGGATCATGCGAGCATTGCCGTGCATGTGGTCGTGGAGCGCGAACTGGCGAAGCAGGGCCTCACGCGGCAGCAACTGGGGCGCGACGCCTTTCTGGAACGCACCTGGGAAACCGTCACCGCGTATCGCGGACGCATCACCGACCAGTTACGCAGTTTGGGTTTCTCGCTCGACTGGTCGCGCTTCGCCTTTACGATGGACGCCGGCCCCTCACAAGCGGTGCGCACGGCATTCAAGCGACTGCATCAGGCGGGCCGCATCTACCGTGCCAACCGCCTCGTAAACTGGGACCCCGTGAACCAGACCACGGTGTCCGATCTCGAAGCGGAACAGTGGGAGGAAGACGGCCACCTCTGGTACCTGCGCTACGACGTAGAGGGTGAGCCAGGCGAGTCCGTGACCGTCGCCACCACGCGCCCCGAAACTATGCTCGGTGACACCGCCGTTGCGGTTCACCCGGAGGACGAGCGGTACCGCCACCTGATCGGCAAACACCTCGTGCTGCCGCTGATCGGACGGCATATCCCGATAGTCGCAGATGCACATGTGGATGCGGCGTTTGGCACGGGCGCGGTCAAGGTGACGCCCGCCCATGACTTCAATGACAACGAGATCGGCAAGCGGCACGGCCTGCCGGAGATCACGGTATTCACCTATGACGGGCATCTGAACGACCAAGCGGGCGCGTACGCGGGTCTGACCATCGCCGCAGGGCGCAAAGCGGTGCTGCGCGATCTCGAAGCGGGTGGCTACCTCGTCAAGACCGAAGCCCACCGCCATACGGTGCCGCACGCCGAAAAGGGCGGCGCGGTGCTGGAACCGATGTTGTCGCTGCAATGGTGGGTGGACATGCAGCCGATCAAGGAACCGGCCCGCGCGGCGGTAGCGGACGGACGCATCCGCTTCGTGCCGGAGCGGTTCGCCAACGACTACTTCCGTTGGGTGGACAACTTGCAAGACTGGTGCATCTCGCGCCAACTGTGGTGGGGCCACCGCATCCCCGTCTGGTACGCGCCCGACGGCACGATAGTCGTCACCGAGCACGCGGCCCCGACCAGCGACGAGATTCCCGCCGGGATTGACCCCGCGACGCTCGTGCAAGACCCGGACGTGCTCGATACCTGGTTTTCCAGCGCCCTCTGGCCCTTTAGCACCCTGGGATGGCCGGAAGAGACGCCGGACTTGCGACGCTTTTACCCGACGAGCGTGCTCGAAACGGGGCCGGACATCATCTTTTTCTGGGTGGCGCGGATGATCTTTCAGGGGCTGTCCATGACCGACGACATCCCCTTTCACACCGTCTATTTGCACGGCATCGTACGCGACGAGCATGGGCAAAAGATGAGCAAAACCAAAGGCAACGTGCTCGACCCGCTCGACCTCACCGAACGCTACGGCACGGACGCTCTGCGCTTCACGCTGATGACGATGAGCACCCCCGGCAACGACCTCAACCTCGCCACGGAGCGCATCGAGGGCAACCGCAACTTCGCCAACAAGCTCTGGAACGTCGCGCGCTTCGTGTTATCGAACATCGGCGACGCCGAGATCGCGCGGGACGCGGACGGCGCACCGAGCGCACCCGACCCCGCCGCGATGGCGCTGGCAGATCGCTGGCTCATCAGCCGCCTGCATGTGCTGACGGGGAGTGTGACGCAACTAATGGAAGGCTTCTTGCTCGGCGAGGCGGGGCGGCAACTCTACGACTTCCTCTGGGGCGATCTCGCGGACTGGTACATCGAGGCCGCGAAGCCGCGCCTGGGGGGAGCCGACGCGCCCGTGGTGCGGCAAACGCTCGCATACACCCTTGAACGCGCCTTGCGCCTGCTGCACCCCTTCATGCCGTTCATTACCGAAACATTGTGGCAGCGGTTGCCGCACGGCGGTGATGCCCTGATCGTCGCGCCCTGGCCGACGCCGGGAGCGGCGGACGCGGCGGCGGAAAAGGCGTTCGGGCTGCTGATCGAGATCGTCCGGGGCGTGCGCAATGCCCGCGCCGCCGCCGGGGTCGAGCCGGGGAAGTGGATCGCCGCCACCGTCGCCGCCGGGCCGTATGCGGACGCCCTCGCCAGCCAGCGGGAAATCCTCTCGCGCATTGCCCGCATCGCGGACGATGAACTGGTCATCGTACACACTGCCGGCGCACCCACGCAAGCGACGGCATTGATCGTGGATGAGGCAACCGTGTACCTCACGGGCATGGTGGATGTGGCGGTGGAGCGGGAGCGGCTGGCAAAGGAGTTGGCGGAGGCCGCCCAGCACATCGCCCGCACGCAGGCGCAATTGGCAAACGAGAGCTTCGTCAGCCGTGCCAAGCCGGAAGTCGTACAGGGCGCGCGCGACCGCCTCGCCGCCGCGAATGAGCGCGCCGCCCGCCTCCGCGAACGCCTCGCCGCGTTGGGTGGGTGAAACGAAAAGGCATGGAAGACTGACCTGACAGGGGTGCGCGATGAACCGGACCGACCGACTGCTCGCCATCGTGCTGGAGTTGCAGGGACGGGGGGCGCGGCGGGCGGAAGACCTCGCCGCGACCTTTGAAACGAGCGTGCGCACAATTTACCGCGATATGCAGGCGCTCTCGGAAACGGGCGTGCCCGTGGTCGCGACACCGGGCGTCGGGTACGCGCTGATGGAAGGGTACTTTCTGCCGCCGCTGACGTTCACGGCGGATGAGGCGACCACGCTCCTGCTCGGCGCCGATGCGGTGGCGCGCACGTTCGACTCGCAGTACCGCGCCGTGGCGGAATCTGCGTCGCACAAGATCACTGCCGTGCTGCCGGACGCGCTGCGCGGGGTGGTGCGCGAGCGGGGCGACCGGCTGCGCTTCGTAGTGCCGGACGCGCTTACCCCTGTCGTGGAGGAAACACTGCGCACGTTGCGGCGGGCGGTGCTAGAAAGCACGGGAGTGCGCTTCCACTACTATGGGCGGCGCGGCGACCGGGAAGGCGGCGCAGCGACCGAGCGCGACGTGGACCCGTACGCGCTCGTCTCGCTGGCGGGAATGTGGGGCCTCGTCGGCTACGACCACCTGCGCCGCGATATTCGCCGCTTTCGCCTCGACCGCATGGAAAACCTGACGCTCACCGACCGCCCCTTCACGCGCCCGCCCGATTTCATCATTGAGAACCGCGAAGACCGATCGCGCGACCTAGTGGTGCAAGTGCGGTTTGCGCCCGCAGTTGCCCGACGCGTCCGGGAATCGCCCTCGTTTTTCACGGTGGCGCAAGCGGAGCGGAGCGACGGCCTGTTTGTGACTCTGCGTGTACGCGAGGCGGCGGACCCGGTGCCCTGGCTGCTCGGTTGGGGGCGATACGCTCACGTACTCGAACCGGAGTCGGTGCGCGCCCTACTCGCTGAGGAAGCGGCGGCGATCCTCGCGCAGCACACGAATCCCGCAGAGACGTCCCTGACTTCCTGACATACTGTTGTGATCGGAAATGCCAAGCCCCCGCGCTGGCATTAGCGCGTTTACACCGTCGTGACGGCATAAACGTCATTACTCCTCAGTTGGTAAGGTGCCCTGTTGCGGCCATTCTACAGCCCGCATGACAGCCACGGGAAGAAAACGGGGTGTTTTACCCCTCGGTAAGCACGCGATTCATCATCGCGGCGGTTTCCTGTAAGAGTGCCGGCATGACGTGCGTATACTGGTTCATGGTGATACCGATGTTCGCATGTCCCAGCGTTTCCATGATAACCCGTGGGCTTGCGCCTTGTGCCAGGAGTAGTGAGGCCGCGCTATGGCGCAAGTCGTGGAAGCGGATCATGGGCAGCCCGGCCCGGTCAAGCAGCGCACAGAAGGCCCGGCGAAGGTTCGGCTGATTGATCGGCGTGCCGATCGTCGTGGTAAACACGAGGCCGGATTCTTGCCACCGGCTGCCTGCCCAGGCACGTTCCTCGGCTTGCCGTTCGCGGTGACGGTGAAGGGCCGCGACGACGACCGAGGGCAGGGCAACGGTGCGGCGGCTATGCGCGGTCTTGGGTTCGGTCAATGTCAGTTTGCCGTTGATGCGCTGCATCTGGTTGCGCACCGTGAGCGTGCGGCCTTCAAGGTCAATGTCCTGCCACCGTAACCCTAACGCCTCACCTTGCCGCAAGCCGACGGCGAGGGCAACGGCGTAGAGGGCTTCCAGCCGGTCGCCCCACACCGTCTTTAAAAGCTGCTTTGCCTCATCAGGAGTGAGGGTGCGGCCCTCGTACCGGACGGCCTTCGGCGGCGCGACGAGGGACGCGACATTGCGCCCGATCATGCCCCACTTCACGGCCTGCCCCAGGGCGATGCGAAGCACGGTGCGGTGATAGCTGACGGTGCGTGCGGCAAGCCCTGCCCGTTCGCCCGCGCGCATCATGCGCTGCACATCTTGTGGCGTGAGTTTGTCGAGCATGGTGCGACCGAGGGCCGGTACGAGATGCAGCCGGACGGTCTCGGCATAGCTCGCGTAGGTACGTGGCGCGCGGCTCGGCTTCACTGAATCTGCAAGCCACTGGTCAAGAAAGGCCGTCACCGTGATGCGCTTGTTTGCAGGCATGATGCTCTGTTGTGCGTTTGCCAGCACCCGTGCCAGCTTGTCGCGTACCTCGGCATACGATTGCCCATAGATCGTGGGCCGGTGCCGCTTGCCGTTCACGTAGCCGAGACTCGGCTGTGCGCACCATCGCCCATCGGCCCGCCGGTAGATACTGCCCTCGTTCTGCCCGCGCTTCTTTGTCTTGCGTTCCGTTGCCATCGCCATTCCCTTTCGTCTGACGGCCCGGTGAAGCCATTCCCCACCGGGCCATGATCGTGCGTCCTGGGGCATCCTCGTGCGTTCCGCGCTACGTCACGAACCGTGCTCCCCTTCGGCTTCCCGGCCCTTTTATGATTCGAGGGTGCCTATGCTCAATTGCAAGCGACACATTACTTGCGTTGCCGCGATATGCGTGTGCTCAATCTGAACCATCCCCCCTATCACGGTGGCATCTTCTGCTGCGAGGTATTCTGCTCGTTCCCTGATCGCCCGCATGAGGCCATCGAGAAGGATGTCATTTGCCCATTCCGTCCATTTCGCTACCGCGTCAGCTTCGCCGGGAAACCGCAAAGCTGCGACGCGGCAAAGATCAGGGTCGGGCGGCTTCCCTGCGGTCGCCTGCGCAGTTACCCGCCGCAATCGCTCTATCAGGTCCGCAAACTGTTCTTCTGCTTCGTTCGTCCATTCCGTCATCGCGCGTCCCTCATCGTGCGATAAAGGGGCAGTACGGTGCCACGCGAGCAGGCACGGGCGGCGTTGGCACGGGCGCGTTCTTCCGCCCGCATCCGGCCCTTGTC
>JAABUQ010001672.1_pt1 | contig 46639 bp, 35 predicted proteins | sample 5560001 | NCBI WGS metagenome assembly JAABUQ01 (sample SAMN10711888, study PRJNA513371) | rock metagenome | isolation source: Antarctica rocks | place: Antarctica: Victoria Land, Finger Mt nord | collected 2015-12-18
GCAATCGCCCAACCGCACCGTCACCTCCAGCGTCGCTGTGTCGTCAGCTGTCTTACATGTTCTGCTCATGCCCCTCACTCTACCAGACCCTGCCCTATGCACGCTCTCTCCGACAAGCTGCTAGTGGGGGTCGACGATGTACAAGTGAGCACAACTCGTCACGGCGCGTCCTGAGAAAGTAGGTAGTAGTGCATCTGTTGAATCGGCTAGGAAAGCTATTTCAGTCTGGTCCCCTTGGGGTCGTCTACATTGGACCACGGCAACGGCCTGGCGCCTCGCGGGAGCTAGCACTGCGACGCGCCGCGGTAGCCATCGCTTCGATGACGCTCGTGTGTACGCTCATCGTCGTCTCGATGAAGGTCTCTCGCATTCAGGATGGGTTGGTGCTCGTCGGTGCGGCCATCGTCTATCTATGTGCCGGCTTTGCGCTACATCCGGCCCCTGACGACGATAACTTGGGGTGGGGAGGTGGCCTACTCGACAACCCACTTCGTTACTCGGACAACGCTAACCGTCTCTTGTTGTTGTTCTACCTGTTGCTCTTGCCGGGTAGGTTTGTGGCGGAAGCACTGGTCGATCTTGTCGTGACAGTGAGAAAGCATTAAGAAAAGATGGACAAATCACCGATGATATCGTCGAGGCGACGATACAGGCCGCGCCGCGCCACGCTTGTTGTACCCCTGGGCGTTGTCGTTGTATTGTTGACGACCATCATAGTGTCCACGTACGCTATCGTGTCCAGTTCGACGGTGGAAGGACAGCTCTATACGGTTGAGCAGGTAGAAACGGGGCTTCGCGTCCATCCCGCTGCGTGGGTCGGGCAGACGATACGGGTGTGAGGCACGCTGATGCAGGATACGTTGGGGACGAGGTGGCATGGGTCCGTGCTGGTATCGTCCGTGCCACGCGCCCCGCTTGCACGTTGGGTCCCGCCGCTGAGATGGCAGTTCGACGCGCCCGCAAGCCCTCCATCGCTTATGCTGCTTGGTAACGTGCCCTCCCCCTCCATTTCGTGGACGTACGGTGTGACTTACGTGCTCGCACACATCCCCCTCATCAGCCATTTTGTCGCGCCGCCGTGCCCAAACTCGTGGTCGGACCGGGGCTATCGTGTCCGGCTGTTGTCACCGACCCATTGCCCCGCCTCGATTGTTGGACCCTGCCCCGCAGGTGTCGTCGTCTCTTGACACGTGTCTCGAAGTTCACCTCGTTTTGGTGGTGGCTAGACGCAAATTGGACGGTATTCATCGACCGTCGCCGATATAAGCTAGACTGGACACGTATGCGCCTCTCCATCCTTTTTGTACGCCCCCTGACGGCTCTTATCCCGCTGCTAGTCGCCATCCCGTTAGTGCTGCTCGCTATCTGGCTTGTCTTCCTCAAGCTGCCAGCTTACGACCGCTGGGGCCTACCGACAGGAGCCGTCAGCATTGAGAGTCTGCGCACGCACCCGGAGGCGGCCCTCGCCTACCCGGACGCCGTGCCCAGCGCGTCGAGCGTGAGCGCGCAGGTTGACCATACTTTCTTCGAGCCCGGACATTATAACCCTGTTGCCAACAGCACCATGACACTGTTTACCCAAATTTCCTCCGCACAGGTCTACACGTGGTACGACCGCTGGTTACGAGCACGCGGGTGGCGACGCGTCGTAGCCCCCGCTCACAGCCCGATGCTCCTCTCCCAGTGGTCGTATGACCGCGACACGCGCGAAGAATACAGTATCGCCTTCTCCAAAGCATCCGTCCACTCTGGCCGTCGGCAGTTCACTACGCGCTATAGTATTCTGCCATACAACTAAGCTCACGGTCTGTTGTTTGGTTTACTGATCCAGTAGTGCTTTGTATCACACTCCTGAGATTCTCCTGCTTGCGATGCACCAAAGTATAATGCTACTTCCAATACCAATTAGGAGCAAGCGGTTAAGACAGGCACGTTGGGGAGGTGGCGACCAGCCACCTCCCCAAAGGAAGCGTGATGAGAACGACGCGGAGGAACCTTTATCGAGCCTGCACTATCGGCGTGGCTGTCGCGTTCGCGGTATCCGTTTATCTCGTTGGGGGGCAGGTGCGAGGGCTACCCATACCTGGCTTACTCCAACCATCTTACGTCGGTGCGCCAGGGACTCCGCTGGTGGAGATTGTGGGCCTCGCACAGCAAGGCCAAATCACAAGCATCCACGTGATGCGCGGTCAGACGCGCACCTTTCTTTTCATCACCGTGGGGCAGGACGAGCCGTCATTTACGGCCATCACGTGGTCGCATCGCGTCCTCCACGGTACCCTGGCGCCCGGCCAAGATCTGCGCCTTATCCTCACGCAACAAGGCGTTTCGCATGCTGATCGCCTTGTCACCGGACCGTAGACAGCTCGATCTATTGCTCCGGTAGCGCGGGTTGGGTTAACACCATAGAGGACGAGTGCTGCAATGCTTTGATTTGAATTGGGCAAGGCCCTCTACCACTGCTCCGTGCAAAGGTATAATGGGTGTGCGAGCAACCAAACAAAAAATGGCTCCATAACATTAGACTCGTTGCAGGATAAGCGCAGACTACCGAATCAGCATCAGATTGCGTTCAGGAAGGGCCAAAATGGCGCCTTTTACGGGCTGCCGGCCTGCTAACCAAGGCTCTGAAGGGCACTTGCCTTATTCAGCAACGAGTCTAATAGTAACCAGTGGATGGAAGGAGACAGTGCATGCTGCACGCGGGACACTTCCCCGAGGTACTATTAATCCTCTCTATCCTCGTTTTCATTTTGCTAGCGGTATGGCTAGCGATATGGATTGTGCGTGCTGTGCGTGCTGTGCGTGCTGGGCGTGCTGGGCGTGCTGGGCGACGAGCCTACAAAGGCATGACCGACGAGGTACGGCCCCGGCGATAATAGCTTTGATTGAGCAGGGCGGTTGACAACGAACAACGACGTGGTCGGATGGTCGTTGCTTTTGCCGAGCAGATTTGTGGCGGAAGTACGGGCCGATCTTATAGCATGACACCACAGAAGGAACCTTATGACTCCCGTCGGCTTCTCCCTTCCGTATCTCATCGCCAGCGTCGTCGTCCTGACCCTGATCGTCTGGGGCGTCGCGCTCGTCATCGCTGCGTTCAGGAAACGGTAGCCGCACGTGCTTCATGCGTTTGTTGGTCGAGCCGCAGGATGGCCAGCGGCCACTATGCGCGACGTTGCGTGGGGCGCCATTTGGAGGTACATATGGTTCGACCCTTACAAGACATTATGCCATCTATAGTGCGGCTTGCGGCTAGCGACACAACCATTCTGATCCATGGAGCTAACGGCGCGGACAACGAGCGCGTCGCCGATATCCTGCACGCTTACTCGCCGCGTCACGCGCGTCCCTACGTCAAAGTCCGTTGCGCGGCCAGGCGCTTCCTAACTGCTTCAGCCCCGGCGCCAAGCGTCGAGACGTTGTTAGCCAGCGAGTTGTTCGGCCATGAGGAGGGAGCGTTCCCTGGCGCGACGACGCGGCAGCGCGGCCAGTTCGAACGGGCGCATACCGGGATCATCTTTCTCGATGAAATCGGCGCCCTGACCTTGCAGCTACAGAAGAAGTTGTTGCGTGTCCTGTACGATCGTGACATGGAACGGCTTGGCGGCTCGACTCCGATCGTGGTCGATGTGCGCATCATCGCGGCGACAACGGATGACTTGACCCGAGCGATTGCCGAGGGTCGCTTCCGTGAGGACCTGTACGAGCGGCTTAACATGATCGCGCTGAACCTCCCGCCCCTCTTATGGGAGGTATGGGAGGGCGCGGCGCTCCCTTGATGCCGGCGCGGGTTATGGAGCTATAATGAGGCCAGGCGGGCCATGGGTACTGGCCCTGCCCCTTGGCGGACGAAGGGAGGGACGCGCCTGACGACCGGACCGATCGACTTCGACAGCCCCTGGAAGGAGGCGCTGGAGGAGTACTTGGAGGACTTCTTCGCCCTGTTCTTCCCGGAGATCCACGCTCAGATCGACTGGGCGCGGCGCCCCGAGTTCCTGGACAAAGAGCTGCAGCAGGTGGACCGCGCCGCCGAGTTGGGGCGGCGCGTGGCCGACAAGCTGGTGCGGGTGTGGCGACGGGGCGGGAGTGAGGCGTGGGTGCTCGTGCATGCCGAGGTGCAGAACCAGGAGGAAGCGGACTTCGCCCGCCGCATGTTCGTCTACAACTATCGCCTGTACGACCGCCACGACCGGGAGGTGGTCAGCCTGGCGGTGCTGGGCGACGAGCATGCAGGGTGGCGTCCGGCGGAGTACGCCACGGCGTTGTGGGGCTGCGGCACGCGCTTCACTTATCCGGTGGTCAAGCTGGCGGACTATCGGGCGCGGCGGGACGAGCTGGAGGCGAGCGACAATCCGTTCGCGACCGTGGTGCTGGCGCACCTGGCGGCACAGGATACGCGCGGGGACGCGGTGCGCCGTCAGCAGGTCAAGCTGGCGCTGACCCGGCGGTTATATGAGCGAGGCTACAGGCGGGAGCGGGTACTGAGCCTGTTCCGGTTCATCGATTGGCTGCTGGAGCTGCCCGGCGAACAGGAGACGGCGTTCTGGCAGGAGATTCAGGTGTACGAGGAGGAGCGAGCGATGCCGTATATCACGAGTATAGAGCGTCTTGGCGTGGAGAAAGGGCTGGAGCAGGGGCTGGAGCAGGGGCTGGAGAAAGGCCGTGACGAAGGTAAGCGCGAGGCCTTGCGCCGGATCGTGCAGGCCCGGTTCGGGGCGGCGCCGGAGGCGCTGGAGCGACGCATCGCGGAGGCCGATCGCGCGGCGCTGGACCAGATGCTGGACCGCGTCAGCGTCGTCCAGGCCGTCGACGATCTCTAGCCTGCATTATTACGAGACGGCGCTCCCAGGGTGCGCGTGCATCGTCACCGCACCGGTCATGACTAATCCAGGCTAGTCGTCCCTCAGTCACGCTTGATACTCTACAGGCGCGCGCGACGGCCTGACCCACGCGGCGAGAAACAGACACGCACGGCCAACGTCGGCACAGGGGGTAGGCCACGGAGAGCCGCTCCGCATAGCCTGGTTCAGAGCAGGCTGACGGGGTCGACGTCGCGCGTCCAGCCGGGGGGGACGAGGGGCAGCAGCGGGTGCACGTCATCGGCGCGCACCAGCACCTGCCATAGGTAGCGGCCCTCGATCTTGCCGATGAAGCACGGCGCGGGGCCGACCACCTCGCCGTGGCGCACCAATGGTAGCGCCGCGCGCAACCGCGCCGCCAGCGCCTCGCCCGCCGCCCGGCAGGCCGCCTCGTCCTCATCGGTGTAGACGAGGCGCAGCAGTTGCGCGAACGGCGGGTAGCCGGCCTCGGCGCGGAACATGATCTCCTGGTCGTAGAACGCGGCGTAGTCGTGTCCCGACGCTGCCCCGATAGAGAAGTGCTCGGGGGCATAGGTCTGGATCACCACGCGCCCCGGCAGGCTGTGCCGGCCCGCGCGTCCCGCTACCTGCGTCAGCATCTGGAAGGTGCGCTCGGCGGCGCGGAAGTCCGGCAGGTTGAGCGCGGTGTCGGCGGAGATGACGCCGACCACGGTGACGCGCGGGATGTCCAGGCCCTTGGCCACCATCTGCGTGCCCACCATGATATCGGCGTCCCCCCGCGCGAAGCGGTCCAGCGTGTGCTCGTGGCCGTGCTTGCCGCCGATCACATCGCGGTCCCAGCGCAGCAGCCTGGCCCCCGGGAAGTTGCGCCGCGCCTCCTCCTCGACCCGTTGTGTGCCCAGGCCGAAGTAGCGGATGCGCCAGCTGGCGCAACGCCCGCAAATCGTGGGCGGGAGCAGGCGCGCGTCGCAGCGGTGACAGATCAGCTCCTCGGTGCTGCTGTGGTAGGTATACGGCAGGTCGCACATGTGGCAGCGCACTACCAGCCCGCAGTCGCGGCAGTTCACGAACGTGGCGCTGCCGCGCCGGTTGAGGAACAGGATGACCTGCTCGCGCCGCGCCAGCGCCTCGCGCACCGCGCTCTGCAGCGACCGGCTGAAGACGCCGCGGTTGCCCGCTTGCAACTCCTGCCGCAGGTCGACCACCTCGACCGGTGGCAGTCCGCCCGGAAAGCCCTCACCCCCAACCCATGCGGATTGGTCTCTCGGCTCCGCGGAGCCGACAGCCCAACCGGCTCTCCCGACCGCGGGAGAGGGGGGCAAGTGACTCTCACCCCTGACCCCTGTCCCTGCCGCGGGAGCGGAGAGCTTTTCGAGGGCAAGCGACGCTGGCCGTGGTCGAGTGGAAGATGCAAGCGTCTGTATCTCCCGGAATTGCCGGCGTTCGCTCATGCTACCCGTCGGTCTGACCTCGTCGTCTGACGCGCCAGGGATGTCTACTGTCCCGTTGCCGGCCAGCGCGAGGCGCCGGCCCACCGCACTGGGCACGCCATTTCCGTTCCCTGCAACCGTGGCCGGCTGGAAGCCGGCGCTCCCAGAGGGCGCGACGTTTCCCTCTCCGCCCGCGGCGCCAGTTGCTCCGTAGCGATAGTCGTGTCTGCCCTCCTCTGCCACGACGGCAAGTCCACTCCCATGCCCTACAGCGTCGTACCTGCCCCCCTCTCCCGCGGCCGGGAGAGCCGGTTGGGCTGTCGGCTCCGCGGAGCCGAGAGACCAATCCGCATGGGTTGGGGGTGAGGGTTGCCACGCGCGCCGGGTCATTTCCAGTAAGTGGTAGGCGCCGTGGGTGGCGTTGTAATAGGTGACCACGTCGGGCGTGGCGCTGCCCAGCACCACCACCGCGCCCGTCTCGCGGGCCAGCCGGATCGCCACCTCACGTGTGTGGTAGCGCGGGGCGCGGTCCTGCTTGTACGAGGCGTCGTGCTCTTCGTCCAGGATGATCAAGCCGATGTCGGGCAAAGGGCTGAAGATCGCGGAGCGCGCCCCCACCACGGCGTCGACCGCGCCCAGGCGCGCCCGCTCCCACTCGTCGACGCGCTCGCCCTCGGAAAGCCCGCTGTGCAACAGCGCCACGCGGCCGGGGAAGCGCGACGCGAAGCGGTCCATAGTCTGCGGGGTCAGCGATATCTCCGGCACAAGCACGATGGCCTGCCGCCCCAGCCCGATCGTCGCCGCGAGGGCCTGCAGATAGACCTCCGTCTTGCCGCTGCCGGTCACCCCGTGCAGCAGGAACGTCTCCCGTGCTCCCGCCTCCAGCGCGGCAACAATCGCCCTCAGCGCGACCTCCTGCTCGGGGCGCAGCGTCAGCGCCGTGGTGGGGTCCAACCGGCGGTGGGCCACAGGATCGCGGCGCACCGCTTCCTCGCCGATGGTGATGAGCCCCTGCCGCTGCAGCGGCGGCAGCGCGCCGACCGCGCCCGTCACGTGGCGGCCCAACTCGGCCACGCTAAGGGGGCCATCGGCGCGCTGCAAGACCGAGAGCACGGCTCGCCCTTTGGAGCCGACGCGGCAACCGGCGGGGTCCCGGCCCGTCCAGGCCACGGTGCGGATCGTCTTGGGGCCGGCCCGGCGCAACGTCGCCGTGCGCACCAATAGCCCGCGCTTGACCAGGGTGGACACGGCCAGCGCGGCGCTCTTGCCGCCCTCGCGCGTCAGTTGATCGAGCGTCACCGTGCCCTGCCCCGCCGGCGGCACGGCTTCGAGCACGCCTCGTTGGGCCGCGGTCAGGCGCGTCGCCGCGTCGGCGGCGGCGGGCGAACGCGCGATGTGGTAGACGGTCCGCCGTGACAGCCCCGGCGGCAGCATCGTCGCCATGACCTCGGAGAGCGGACAACCATAGTAGTCGCTCATCCAACGGGCCACGGCAACCCCCGCCACGGTGATCACCGGCGTGGGGTCGAGCACGGCGCGGACGGGCTTGAGCACGCGGCCGGGGACCGCTGGCACATCGGGGTCGAGCACCACGGCCGGCAACTCGCGCGTCCCGAACGGCACATGCACCAGCATGCCTGCCCTCAGCGCGGTAGCGGAGCCGTCCGCGGGGGGCAGATAGTGATAGACGCCGTTCTCGCCCACCGCCGTGGCGATGGCCACCTCGACGGCCCGCCGCGCGCCTTCCACTGCTGTATCCGTGACCGTACAGGCGGCGTGGCTAGGCCAGACCGGGGACGAGCGCGTCCTCGGCCTCGGCAACCGTTTGCATGGCGGCGGTCGTCGGGTCCATGGATATCTCCGCGGTGTCCGACGCCCCGGCGTGCCGCTTGATCGCCGCGCCGACGAAGTCGCGGAACAGCGGATGCGGGTGGTCGGGCCGCGACTTAAACTCGGGGTGGAACTGCGTGCCCACGAACCAGGGGTGGTCCCGCAGCTCGACCACCTCCACCAGCTGGTTGTCCGGCGAAAGGCCGCTCAGCACCAGCCCATGCCGCGTCAGCAGGTCGCGGTAGTCGTTGTTGAACTCGTAGCGATGGCGGTGCCGTTCGGAGATGACCATCTGGCCGTAGGCGGCAAAGGCCTTGCTGTCCAGCGCCAGGCGGCACGGCCACGCGCCCAGGCGCATCGTCCCGCCCTTGTCCGAGATATCGCGCTGCGCCAGCATCAGGTCGATCACGGGATGCTCGGTGTACTGGTTGAACTCGGTGCTGTTAGGCGCGCTGGAGTTCAGTGCGTGCCGCGCCAATTCGATCACCGCTGCTTGCAGGCCCAGGCACAGGCCCAGGTACGGCGTGCCCGTCTCGCGGGCGTACCTGGCCGCGCGCACCTTGCCCTCCACGCCGCGGTGGCCGAAGCCGCCCGGCACCACGACGCCGTCGAGGCCCTCCAGGAGGTGCAGCCCCTCGCCCGACTCCAGGTCGCTGGAGTCGATCCAACGCACGCGCACGCGCCGGTTGTGGTAGAGCGCGGCGTGCTGCAGCGACTCGGCGACGCTCAGGTAGGCGTCGGGCAGGCTGACGTACTTGCCCACCAGCCCGACGGTCACCTCGTCCTTGGGGTGCGCGATCGCCTCGACCAGGTTGTGCCAGCCCTCCAGGTGCACCGGTCCGGCCGGCAGGTCCAGCGCGCGGGTGATGAAGCGGCCCAGACCCAACTGCTCCAACACCAACGGTACCTCGTAGATGGTGCGCGCCGTCTCCAGCGGGATCACCGCCTCCTCGTCCACGTCGGTGAAGAGGGCGATCTTCTCCTTGAGGTCGGGTGTCACGGGGTGGTCGGAGCGGCACACGATGACGTCGGGCTGGATGCCGATGGAGCGCAGCTCCTTGACCGAGTGCTGGATGGGCTTTGTCTTGAGCTCGCCCGTCGAGCCAATGTAGGGCAGCAGCGTCACGTGGATGTAGAGCACGTTGTCGCGCCCGACGTCCTTGCGCATCTGCCGGATGGCCTCCAGGAAAGGCAGGCTCTCGATGTCGCCGACCGTGCCGCCGACCTCGACGATCAGCACGCGCGGATTCTGCTTCCTGGCCAGACCGGTGATGCGCTCTTTGATCTCGTTTGTGATGTGCGGGATGACCTGGATGGTCCCGCCCAGGTAGTCGCCGCGGCGCTCCTTGGCGATGACCGAGGAGTAAATCTGGCCGGTGGTGATGTTGGAGGCCCGAGTCAGATTCTCGTCGACGAAGCGCTCGTAGTGGCCCAGATCCAGGTCGGTCTCGGCGCCGTCGTCGGTCACGAACACCTCGCCGTGCTGGTAGGGGCTCATCGTGCCAGGGTCGACGTTGATGTAGGGGTCGAGCTTCTGGATGGAGACGGAGATGTCGCGCGCCTTGAGCACGCGCCCGATCGAGGCCACGGTGATGCCCTTACCGACGCCCGAAACGACGCCGCCCGTGACGAAGATATATTTTGTCGTGTTTGCGGCCGCCTGCACCTCTTGCACCCTCCTCGCTCCTGGTCCGTCCGATCCCTGGCTCTCTACCGTGCCGCCTATCTTTGCTGCCCGTTGCCACTGTTCGCCTACACGTTGCCGCGCGGCTCCAGCAGCACCACCTGCACGGCCTGCGCCTCCGCTGGGCGTGGTCCCTTGGTCACGGTGTACCGTTGCTGAAACTCGATCTCCTTGATGCCCATCTCGTGGCAGAAACGCTCCAGGGCGGGCGTCACTCCTGTCGGCCCAGCCGCTTCACCATCGCGCGCCGTCCAGCCCATCGGCACGACGGCCGACGGCTCCAGCTGGCTAATCACCTCGGATATCTGCGCCGAGCTGATGGTCTGCGGTCCGCCGGCCGGGACGAACAGCACGTCGACGGCGCCGATCTCGTCGACCTGCTCCGTCTCCAGCACATGGCCCAGGTTGCCCAGGTGGCACACGCGCAGGTCGTCCAGTTCGATCAAGTAGACGGTATTGCGGCCGCGCGCCTTGCCATGCTCGGCATCGCGGAACGTCGCGACCCCGGTGATCAGCACGCCCTTGATCTCGTACTCGCCCGGCCCCGTGACCGCCCGCGGCTCGCCCCCCACCGCCTCGACGGCGTTGTAGCCGGGGTTGTCGTGGCTGACCGTCAGGATGTCGGCGGCGACCCGCTCGTTGCCCACACGGAGCGACCCCTCCGCCGGGGCGAAGGGGTCGGTGACGAGGGTGACGTCGCGTCCGCTCAGGCGGAAACAGTTATGCCCCAGCAGCGTGATGTGCACGCACCGTCCTCCGCATCAAAACCTCTCTCATATCAACGTTCATTGTACCATAGGCGTCTGAGGCAGGACTGCCGCGTTATCCACTAACTAAAGGACAGACAACCCGGCTACAGGACGGTGATGTAGGTGTCGTCCTCGTCGTCGGGCAACAGGCGCAAGCGTCGATTCCGTAGGTCGGGCTCGAGCCCCAGGGCCTCCAGGGGTATTTGGCCCAGCAAGGGCGGCGTCCCCTGTGGCAATTCCAGCGCATCGAACGTCCCCGTTCGTCCCAAGACCGTCAATTCGACGTTGCGGTAGACGCGCGCCCGCATCGGACCGTTGGCGGTGTTTGTCCTCACCTCGCGGGACGCCTGCAGACCCAGTTGCGCGATCGCCTCGGACGGCAAGCAGAGGAATGTCGCTCCCGTATCGACCAGGGCTCGGTCGAGCGTCAACGAGCGGACGGCCGTCTCCTCGATCTCGCCAACCGCCGCCCGGTCGCGGTCAGTCCCGTTGGCAACGGTGATCCCGACGTCTATGCGGCCCATTGAGGTCTCGGACATGATTGGCATGGTGGGCATAGTGTGTTCTCCATGGGAGGCTACCACTCCTCTAAACTAGACCATGACTTCGTCGACGTAGCAGTAGCGCCAGTCCTCGCCGGGCTGGAACGACTGCATGATGGGGTGGGAGGTAGCGTGGAAGTGCTTGGTGGCGTGCTTGTTCTTCGAGGAGTCGCAGCAGCCGACGTGACCACAACTCAGGCACTCGCGCAGGTGGACCCAGGTGTCGCCGGTCTCCAGGCACTCTTTGCAGCCATTTCCGCTCGGCGTGACCGCGCGAATCTCGCCCAGATGTGTACACTGCGTGGCCATAACCTTTCCCCCCTTCCTTACTGTTGCGCTTTGCCCACGAGGACGGGACGAGCCGGGAATAAACGCGAATAAGCGTGTAGATTGGCCCGCACCTGATCTATCACCTCAAGAAAGACGACGACGGCCTTCTAATAATCGCTTATTCACGTTCATTCCCGGCTCAGATTTGTTACGCGCCGGCGGTCTGGCCGCCCTCGACGTTCTCCGTGCCGCCCAGCGCGTCCTGCGCGCTGTCCTGCGTTTGCGGCGGCGGGACGGGCTTGCTCGAGACGCCATAGGCCACGGCGCCGGCGGCCGTGAGCGCCGCGATGGCCGTTATCCACCCCGGGACCTGGATGTCCCAGGCCTCGTCGAGCGAGTAGGCGCCGGGGCCAGCCATGGCCACCGCCAGCGCCGCTGTCAGGTCGGTCAGCGCCAACTCGGCGCCGCCGGCCTGGGCCCAGATCGGCTTGCCCCAGTGCACCTTGGCCGTGCCCATACTCATGGATGACATGATGCCGATCGGGCCCAAGGGATTAAACAGCCCTAGTGCGGTTAGTACGCCGCCCCCGAACTCGGAGAGCGCCGCCGCCGCGCCCCAGTAGTGCCCGGGCTGCAGGCCCAGCGACTCCATCATTCCCGCCGTCCCCTGGAGCCCCGGACCCTCGAACGCCCCGAACAACTTCTGTGCGCCGTGCCCGGCAAGCAACCCGCCCACGGTCAGGCGTAAACCCAACGCGCCAAGATCCTTCATCGCCATATTGAACTAAGTCTCCTATGATAGTCTGTTCGTCGTCCTCGCATCGCCATTGTGCGGGCATCGGCATAATGCGGGCCGTCCTGTATGCAGCATAGCGCCTTCCTCCTTCTCCTGCACACACAAAAGAGGTCTTCCCTCTCTCCCGCGCATCATAGGGAGAGCCGGTTGGGCTGTCGGTTCCGCGGAACCGAGAGACCAATCCGCATTGGTTGGGGTGAAGGCTTCGGGGATGAGGCTCCCGATCAGGGGTAGCGCGCGATCAGCGGGTCGGTGTCGCGGACGGCCAACTCGGTCAGGTAGGTGTTGGGGTAGACGGCCATGCCCGTGCAGAGGCCGATCACCCAGCCCGCCTTTGCCGTGCGGACCACACCGTCGCCGATGGGCCGCCCATAGATGTCGCGGATGGCGGCGACGGTGTCGCCCTCGCGGACAGGGTCGCCGGGGCGCACCTTGTAGGTCACCAGCCCGGCCGCCGGGGCGCGCGGATGCTCGTCGCGGCAGACGCCGTAGCCCACGTCGGGGACGGCGACGTGGGTGAGCGGCTGTGGCGTCCCCGACAGCATCCCTGCCCAGATGAGGACATTTTCGATGCCCTGACGCGCCGCGGTCAGCGCGTCGGGGTCCACGAATCCCGTCCCGCCCAATTCGGCGGTGAACGCCGGGATGCGCAGCTCGTTGAGCGCGAAGCCGGCCACCGAGCGCTGCAGTTCCTGCTTCAGGTATTTGTGGGCCGGGTACTCGTTGACCACAGCCAGCCCAAACGAGCGCGCCATCGCGTCGAGGGTCCGTTGCAAGGTCTCGGCGCGCGGCCGGTCGCCCTCGTCACGGTAGAGTACGCGGTCGCGGATGATGAAAGGCAATGAGAGCGTCCAGGCGCAGTGCAGGTCGACCAGATAGTCGGCCGTGGCGCGCATGGCCGCGGAGATCTCCCGCGCCGCCACGGCCATCGGCGACGGGTAGAGGTCTTCCTCGTCGTCGCCGCGCTCACGGCCGTGCTCCAAGATTTCTTTGTGTCGCGGAAACAGCCGGTTAGGGTCGTGGTCGTCGTAGTAGGCGCGCCTGTCGCTCGTGCGCAGGCCAGCGGGGTTGAGTGTGGGGACGACCACGAGCGTCCCGCGCAGCCGGCGCGGCAGGTCGGGGGTCAGGAACTCGTGCAGCGCGGCTAGCCCCGTCACCTCGCCGCCGTGGATGTTCGCCGTCAACCACAGCACCGGTCCGTCGTCGCCCTGCGCGACGATGACCGGCCAACTCTCCACCCCTCCCGAAGGGAGAGGCATGGTGGCCAGGGCGCCATACACGTAATGGCCGCGCTTCGCGGTCACATTGCCGATGGTGATGTTGCGTGCCATCGCTCCCTCTACGATCTGACCATGTCTGATATGATGCGCTACCCTATTCAGGGTTGCTCAGGGTGTGAGCATAGCTCGTGATCGGACTATCGTACAACCATGGGCGGTCCCGCATGTCTTGACGGAGCGTCTCGAGATGCCCCGCGATGGCCTCGCGTATCTGTTGCCCGGCTTGCTCGCGCGTGTCCGCGACGGTGAAGCACACCGGCAAATCTTCGACGTAGGCGCCCCAACTCGTCGGTCCTTGATCGTAGACAATAGTATGCCCGTCGTAGTGCTCAATGTCATCGCCATCGCGTACGCTCATCGTCCACCCCTTTTCAGCTTCACCTTATCAATGCCCGCCTGTCGGCACACGGCGCTCAACGTTCCTTCCGGCAGGTCTACTCCCGGCTTACCCGGTATTGTGACGGTTCCGGGCTTTTGGGGATGCTTGTACTGGCGGTGATCACCCGTCGTGTGACTGTACACCCAACCGTCCGCTTCTACTGCTTCGATTATATCCCGGACCTTGACCACCAGTAACCTCCCCAACCGCAGCGTCGATACGATTATAGTACGCCATATCAGTGAAGGGTCGCCACTGCATGCGTGATAGGGTTGGGCGGTTGGGCGACAGGGTCTGCAAAAGATCGGGGTGGCATATTGGGTGGGGCCTTTCTGGGGGCGCGGGCGTCTCGCCCGTCCCGGGGCCAACGCCAGGACGGGCTAGGCGCCCGTGCCCCCAGACTGATCTTTTGCAGACCCTGGGTTGGGCGATAAAACCGTTACTCTTTGTCGATATATTTAGTAGACTTTAGATATGGGCCACGTCTCCATGTGGGAGAGCGGCGACGGCAACAGGTCACGGGCGCCGGTAGCGCCGGCGTCCGGCAAGGGGTAAGGCTGAAACATGGGCAGGATATTTAACGACCTTTCGGAGACCATCGGGCGCACGCCATTGGTGCGGCTCAACCGCGTCACCGACGGCGCGCCGGCCACGGTGCTGGCCAAGCTGGAATACTTCAACCCGGCCGGCTCGGTGAAATGCCGTATCGGCGTCAGCATGATCAACGAGGCCGAGCGCGCCGGCCTGATCGAGCCCGGCCGCACCACCATCGTCGAGCCAACCAGCGGCAACACCGGCATCGCCCTGTCATTCGTGGCGGCGGCGCGCGGCTATCGGCTGATCCTGTGCATGCCGGAGACGATGAGCGTGGAGCGGCGTATGCTGCTCAAGGCGCGCGGGGCCGAGCTGGTGCTGACGCCCGGCTCGGAGGGCATGCCGGGCGCGATCCGCCGCGCCGAGGGCATCCTGGCCGAGCTGGGACCCGACGGCTTCATGCCGCAGCAGTTCGAGAACCCGGCCAACCCCAAGATCCACCGCGAGACCACGGCCGAGGAAATCTGGGACGACACCGACGGGCAGATCGATATCTTCGTGGCCGGCGTGGGCACCGGCGGCACCATCACGGGCGTCGGCGAGGTGCTCAAGAGCCGCAAGCCCGACGTCAAGGTCATCGCCGTCGAGCCGGCCGAGTCCCCGCTGCTGGCCGGCGGCAAACCCGGCCCGCACAAGATCCAGGGCATCGGCGTACCGTTCGTGCCGGGTATCCTGGATACGTCGGTCATCGACGAGGTGCTGCACGCCAGCATCGACGATGCCACGCGCACCGCTCGGCGTCTGGCCCGCGAGGAGGGTATCCTGGGCGGCATCTCCTGCGGCGCGGCCCTCCACGGCGCCCTTGAGATGGCTCACCGGCCCGAGAACGCCGGCAAGATGATCGTCGTCGTTCTCCCCGACAGCGGGGAGCGCTACCTCAGCACGCCCCTCTACCAGGAGTGACGAGTGGTTAGTGGCTAGTGACGAGTGAGGTGGGGACGGAGTGATTGGAGTGATTAGTGGCTAGTGACGAGTGGGACGGATTACGCGGATGAGGGCTGGCGCTAGGCAGGACGCGCTACCCGCTGCTTCGTGCCTACCCCACTCACCGCTCGTTACCCCATTCCAACCTCACTAATCACTAGCCACTAATCACTGCGTCCCACCTCACTCGTCACTAATCACTAGCCACTAATCACTGCGTCCCACCTCACTCGTCACTAACCACTAATCACTAGCCACTCGTTCATGCCGCGAACATGGCCCGTAGCGCGGGGTGACGCATCTTGGAGATGGCGCGGCTCTCGATTTGGCGGGCGCGTTCGCGCGTCAGGCCCAGGATAGCCCCGACCTCGTCGAGCGTGACCGGTCCGCTGTCGCCCAGGCCGAAGCGCAACTCGAGCACCTGCTGCTCGCGCCCGGTGAGGGTCGAGGCCATCACGTCGACCATGGTGCTGCGCAGCACGCGCTGGTAGGCCTGCCGCTCCACCGGGACGGCCGATTCGTCGACCAGGATGTCGAGCAGCAGCCCTTCCTCCGCCTCGCCCACGGGCGACTCCAGCGAGACGGGCAGGCGCGCCGCCCGCAGGATGCGATGGACCTCCTCATCGTCCATGCCCAGGGCGACGGATAGCTCGGTCTCGGTCGGCTCGCGCCCAAGGTCGCTGCCCATCTGCTGCGTCGTGCGCGTGAGTGTGCCGATGGTGCGTTGCAGGTGAGCGGGCAGGCGTACCAGGCGGGCCTTGTCGTCGATGGCGCGCACGATGGCCTGGCGGATCCACCACACCGCGTAGGTGGAAAACTTGAAGCCGCGCTGCCAGTCGAACTTGTCCACCGCGCGCAGCAGGCCGATGTTACCTTCCTGGATCAGGTCTTCCAGCGGCAGCCCACGGTTGACGTAGCGCCGCGCCACGCTGACCACCAGACGCAGGTTGGCCGTGGTCAGCGCGGCGGCGGCGGCGCGGTCGCCGTCGGCGATGCGCTGGGCCAGGGCAATCTCTTCCTGCGCGGTCAGGAGCGGGACATAGCCAATAGCACGCAGATAGTCGGCCAGCGGCTCGACGGTATCGGCCACGCCCATGACCGAGGCTTTCGACTCAATCGGGACCTTCACACCGGCCTCCCTTGTCCATGATTAGCGCCAGCGGCGATTGTTCCGGTGTCCATTGTAGGAGAGAAGATCGGACGGCTGTCCCACCTATCGTTCACCGCTGTCGCAACGACTGGCCACCGGGACAACGCCGACATCCGACCCCTGTTCTCTCACTCGCACGCGCCCCTCATCTATCGGTAGCGCATCCTTGACTATCAGACACAGGCGTCTTCCACCGATGTGGCCCTAGCGTACGCCATGCCGCTCGCCTCCTGCTATAGCCAATGATGGCTAATGAGGGGCAATATGAGACACTGAGACGAGTTGCCAGTTGCCAGTTGCCAGTTGCCAGTTGCCAGTTGCCGGTGGGATGCTGGTGATGTTGTGTTTCTGGAGTCTACGCCAACCCTGTATAGCCCTGGAGCAACGTCGTACCTACTGGCAACTGGCAACTGGCAACTGGCAACTGGGAGGGTCCATGTCGACCATCAAAACGACCGATAAAGAGAAGGTAACGATTCCCTACCTGTACGATCTAAAGGAGCGTGGCGAGCCGATCGTCATGGTCACGGCGTATGACTATCCCAGCGCGCGCATCGCCGATGAGGCCGGCATCGACTGTGTCCTGGTCGGCGACTCGTTGGCTATGACGATGCTCGGCCATCCCAACACGCTCAGCGTGACGGTCGATGAGATGCTCGTGTTTGCGCGCGCGGCGACACGCGCCTGCGCACGCGCCATGGTCATCGCCGACATGCCCTACGGCTCCTACACCGTCAACGCCGACGAGGCGGTGCGCACCGCCCTGCGCTTCGTCAAGGAAGCCAGAGCCGAGGCGGTCAAGGTCGAGGGCGGCGTGTCCGTCGCGCCGGTGGTGCGCCGGTTGGTGATGGCGGGCGTGCCGGTGATGGGCCACATCGGCCTGACCCCGCAGAGCCTGGCCGTGATGGGCGGGTTCCGCGTGCAGGGCCGCACGGCTGGCGAGGTCAGGGCGCTGCTGGACGATGCTCGCGCCATCGAGGACGCGGGGGCGTTCGCCCTGGTGGTCGAATCGGTCCCTGCCCCGGTTGCCGCGGCCATCACCCGCGCGCTACGCGTCCCAACCATTGGCATTGGCGCGGGCGCCGAGTGCGGCGGCCAGGTGCTGGTCTGGCACGATCTGTTCAACCTGTACCACGAGCATACCGCCAAGTTCGTGCGCCGCTACGGCGACGCGGAGCGCCTGTTCGCCGAGGGGCTGACCGCCTACGCCGCGGACGTGCGCGCCCGCCGCTTCCCCGGCCCCGAACACACCTACCGCGTCCCCGAGCGCGAGCGCGCCGCGGTGGACGACGTGATTAGTGGTTAGTAGTCACTCGTCCAGGGCGCGGGCCAGGACCGCCAGGTAGTACGAGAGGCGCTGGCGGGCGTCGTTGAAGTCGGCGCCCGTGATCTCGACGATGCGTTGCAGGCGGTAGAGCAGACCGTTGCGATGCAGGTGCAACTCTTCGGTGGCGCGCGCCACGTTGCAATTGCAGGCCAGGTAGCGCTCCAGCGTGTAGACCAGGTCGGTACCGCGGGCGCGGTCGTAGCGCTCCAGCGGCCCGAGCAACTCGTCGCAGAACTCGCCCAACTCGGCCGACTCGCGCAGGCGGAACAGCAGGCGGTAGACGCCCAGGCGGTCGAACGGCATCGTCGTCCCCGTGCCCGTCGTGGTCAGCCCGATGCGCACCGCCTCGCGCGCCTCCACGTACGAGCGGCGCAGGTGCGCGGGGTCGTCGTAGATGCGCCCGATGCCCGCCGAGATGCTGGGGCCGCCCAGGCGGACCTGGACCATCGCGCGCACCCCTTCGATGCGCCGGGCCAGTTCGGACGGGGACATCCTGTCGCGGACGGGGACCAGCGCGACCACGGCGTCGCTCTGCTGCCACAGCAACGCCGAGCCGCCGTCGGCCACCGCGTCGGCGGCCAGCCGCGTGAAGCGCTCCTTGAGCTTGACGATGGCGCCCTCGCCGCTGACGGGGCGCGCGGCGATATAGCGGGCGAAGTTGTCGATATCAAGGATGACCACGGCGTGCGGCCCGTCGAGATCGTGGCCCAGGAAGCGCGCGCGCTGGCGCATGGCCTCGATAGAGTGGTAGCCCTCGGTCAGCAACTCCTCCACGAAGTTGCCGCGCAAGTGCAACTGCGCCTCCAGCACGGCGCGCTGGCGAGCCATCTCGATAGCGCAGACGGTGGCGGCGTGGCCGATCGTCACGTCCACCAGCGGCTCAAGCGCCGCCACGGCCGCGTCGGCCCAGATGTAGCCGACCGGCCCGCTGGGGAGGACGATTGGCGCCGCCACGTAGGCGTGGGGCTCTCCTGCCAGGGCCACGTGCAGCACCGGCGGGGAGCTAGGGATCAGCCGCTCCCGTTCCAGGTTTGGGCGCAGGCGCTCGCGCAGTCCCCCGATGAGACGCTCGTCCGGGACAGCGACCGCGACGCCGTCCACGCCGAACGAACACACTGGCCGCCACTCCTCGTCGACAACGCTGACCGGCAAACCAAGCAGTGTGGCCACGGTCGACGCGATGCTGGCCAGGCCCTTACCCGCGATAGCCAGCTCGGCCAGGCGACGGTAGACGTCGATGCCCTGCACGGCCAGGCGCGTCCGCTGGTCGTCGAGGCGCCCGCTCACGGCGTCGACGACGCCGCGCGGCTCGGCGCCAGGCGGGAGCATCAGGATCGGGTAGTCCACCTGCGCGTCGCCCATGTCCACGCCGCCCAGCTCGTGCGTCGCGGAGACGACCAGGGCGGCGGGCGCCGTGGAGAGCAAGTCAGCAGTATCGGGCGACGCGTCGCGGCCCGCGACCGCGAGCGTGGCGCGGTCGACCATCGGTGGGTCATCACCGTCCAGGATGGCCACGCGGCTAATGGGCGCTGCCGTCACCGGCGGGCCGCAGATACGGCGCGTGCCCGATGGGAGGAGCTCGTTGACGACATCGGTCAGGGTCAGCATGGTGCGCAACTCTCCACTGGCGACTGGCGCATGGATAGGTGGCGCGCACGACGCTGTGGCGCTCAAAGGAATCGTCCTCGCCCCGCGGAGGCCTGACGAGCAGTGCCCGGCGACGCGGCGGGCGTGACGACGGTCCGATCGACGACGATGTGTGGTGATTGCAGTATAGGGCCTGCGACACGAGTTTCACAATCGAAGCGTGATCGACGCGTGGTATGCTGTGGAATACGAGCGAAAGGGAGCAGTGCCGTGTCCGGCAAAGTGGTACAGAGCGGGTCAGGGGCGCCGCCGGAGATCGTGGCCCAAAATCGCGCTCACCGGCGACATATGCTGCGCCTCTACGGCGTCGGCGTCGCCGGGCTAGCCCTGGTCGCCCTGACCATATTCCTCGCCTACGACTTCTACCAGCAGCATCTGTTAGACGTAAACCGCCATGTCGCCGCCGCCTATTCCGCGTATAGCCGTGGCGACCTTGGCACGGCGGAGCAGCAGTTGCGCGGCGCGCTCAGCCTCGACGACGGCAACTACACGGCGCACCTCGATCTTGGCCTCGTGTTGCTCAAGGCCGGCCGCTACTCCGACGCCGGCGCCGAGTTGCATCGCGCCGGCGACATCAATCACGTCGCCACCGCCTATCTCTATGCCGGTGTCGCCGCGCTTGCCATGAACCAGCCCCGACTCGCCCGCAGCGAGATGGCCCTGGCGTTGGCCCAGGCGCCTTACGACGCCGACGTCAACGCCGTCGCGGCCATGGCCGACCGCGCATCGGGCCGCGCCGCGCCGGCCGCGCGGGAACTCGCCATCGCCCGCTCGTACGGCTACGCCGGCCTCACCCTCAAGGACTACATCGCGCGGGCCATGCTGGAAGGCCCAGATTAGTTGCCAGTTGCCAGTTGCCAGTTGCCAGTTGCCAGTTGCCAGTTGCCAGCAGCCAGCAGCCAGCAGCCAGCAGCCAGCAGCCAGCAGCCAGCAGCCAGCAGCCAGCAGCCAGCAGTTAGTAATCGCTTAACCCCTTCCAAATGCCTTCTGATAACTGACAATTGACAACTGGCAACTCGCCTGGCACGGCCTGTGCGACTACCCGGCATGAAGATCGGGCGCCCTCGATCATCGAGGGTGACGGACTATATGAACTACGTAGGCGAGGAGAACGAGATGAGCCAGTCATCAGATCAGAACCGTGACCGGAGCGCCGCACAAGATTCTACCGCTCCTCATGCATACGACATCGGGGCCAAGGGGGTCGAGGCGGTCGTCGGCCAGGATGGTCCGCAAGAGGCGACCGCGACGCAGGACGCCGAGACTACCCGCCGCATCGCCCACGAGCGCGCCGAGGCTAACGGCACAGCCGGGCATTCCTGACCTACGCGCTCGTCACAAACCACTCCGTTCTACCAGGAGACCCATCTCGCGCAACGTCTCGACGGCCGTGGCTACGACATCGCGTACGATGTCTCCAGCCGGCTGCAGGTCGCGGATCAACCCAGCGCCCGTACCGGAGAGCAGGATCATGCCTTCGGGATCGTCAGACCGCTCGGCTTGTGTGATCTCAGCCAGAATGTCGTCGCGCGCGGCCAGCAGCGCATCCGGGTCGGCGCTCGTCCATCGTTCGGCCAGACCGTTGCACAGGGCGCGCGCCTGCACACCCGGCCAGACCTGACCCCAGATGAAGTCGAAGGCGGGACTGGCCACCGTCGCGCCCGGCGCCGCGTCGAGGATGGCCTGCTTCCACGCCGCCGAGATCGGCGCCTCGCGCGTGGCCAGGAAGCGCGTGCCCATCAAGACGCCGTCGGCGCCCAGGCACAACGCCGCGGCCAGCCCCCGCCCGTCGACGATGCCGCCCGCGGCTAACACGGGCCTGCCGGCCTCGCGGGCGACCGCGGCCACGGCCGGCAGCAGCATGGACAGCGGCAGCGGACCCATGTGGCCCCCCGCCTCCGTCCCCTGGGCCACCAGCACGTCCACCCCTGCCTCGCACGCCTGTATCGCCTCGCCCGGCGTGGTAACCTGGTGCGCCACCACCGCGCCGGCATCGTGCGCCCGCGCCGTGGCTTCCACGACCTGCTCGGGGCTGCCCCGGAAGAACGAGAAGACCGGCACGCGCGCCTTGAGGCAGGCGGCGAAGGTCTCCTCGTCGCGGAGATGCAGCACCAGGTTCACGCCGAACGGACGGTCGGTCAGCGCGCGGATGCGCTCGATCTGGGCGCGCGCCTCGTCTGCCGGCCGCCCGAGGCAGCCCAGGATGCCGAGGCCGCCTGCCTCGCCGACCGCCGCGACCAACTCCGCATTGGTGTTCCAGCGCGCCATGCCCGCCTGCGCCACCGGGTAGCGTATCCCCAAGGCCTTGCACGCCGCCGTGTACAGCATCATGCCATCCTTCCTTGAGATCTCACGACCTGACCTATAGTACACGAACGACGGTACCGGTGCGACCGACGATCGTGCCAGAGGGCCTGCAACCGCGGTCCCAGGGCAACGTACCAACGTACGGACACCGCGCCGTCAGGTGAGGATGATGGAGGAGCGGCGCGTGGTGCGGAGCGGTCATGAGCGGGGAACCGACTGGCGCGGCGTCCCTGTCCGGCTGTAGCGGGCGTGCCGCTGCGCGTCTAGGTCGGCGTTGCGGCTAACGTCGAGCACCCAGACGCGCCCATTATTGCCGCCATCGCTGCCGGCGCTCACGACGTAGGCGCGGTGGGTGGCCTCGTTGACCGCCACGCTCACGAGACCGTCACTCACCCCCATGGTAGCGATGACAGTGTTGCTCTTTGTGTCGATCACTGACACGCGGTCGCTCTCATAGTTCGTGACGTAGGCACGGTCGGCGACCGGGTTGACCGCGACGTGATTGGGCCATTGGTCTACGGTGATGGTGGCGATGACGGCATCGTGCCGCGTGTCGATCACTGAAACGCTATTCTCTTCGGGGTTCGTGACGTAAGCACGGTGAGTGGCCGGGTCGACCGCCACGCTGAGGGGATGGTAGCCCACGTCGATCGTGGCCACGACGGCGTTGCGCCGCGTGTCGATTACCGAGACATTATTGTCTTCATGGTTCGCAGTGTAGGCGCGGTGGCCAACAACGGCGTCACGCGGGACGAGATCGAAGAGGTGCTGCTGCGACGTGCGATCTATTGCGGTGTGCCCACGGCGAACACAGCTTTCCGCATCGCCGCGGAGGTGTCCGCGCAGGCCGTCTCCGGCGACTGAGCGGCGACGATCACAGGCGTCAGCGGCCGCGACGCCGTGACGCCCGCGGCGGGTGGTGCGCCATGACTTCCTCGCGCCGCCAGCGCGCGGCGCCGAGCGCGATCAGCGCCGCGTCCAGGGCGGCCATGACGACGACCGCCAACAGGAGGAGCCCTGCCCCTTGCGTCCGCAGCGCAAAGGCGAGACCGAAGAGCACGGCCATCACCGGCAGCAACACCAGGCTCGATACCGTCTGCGCCCCCTGATACGTGCGCACGCGCGACGAGATGAGGCTCGCTACCGCGGCGCTCAGAACCGCGTACGTGGGTACCAGCGCCACCATGGCCAGCGACAAGGCAACCGGCAACAGGCGCAGCGTGCTGGGACCCATCAGCAGCGCGATGTCCAGCAGGTAGCTCGTCTCCGCGATCAGCGCGTACAGCAGCGCCGGCAGCACCGCCCCGAGCACTTTGCCCGCGAAGATGGCGCGGTTCGACGCCGGCGTCGCCAGCAGGGGAGCGAGATTGCCCTGCTCCTTTTCGCCCGCGAACACGCCCGACGCGACGCTGGTCGCGCTGGTCGACGGCATCAGCCCGACGACCAACAGATAGGTCGCCATGATCGCGCCCAATGCCTCCGCCCCGGCGCCTTCATGATCGGCCTGAGGGCGGATTGCCAGCAGCACCACCAGGAACGGCAGCACCAGCGCGAAGACGGCGCTATAGCCCACCGTCATGCGGTCGCGCAACGATTCCAGCGCCCCGCGCCGCGCGATGAGCCACGTGACCCGAGGGTCGCTTGGCCGCGTGAGCTCGTCGTGAGTTGGGTAGGTTGGACCGGCGCCCATCGTCATCGCGAGGCTCCCGGTCCGTTGGCCGAGACGGCGGCTGTCCGCTCGGCAGGCGATAGATCGGCGTCGACAGCGGCGGAGATCGGGCGCGCGGGCGCGATGGCGTCGGCGTAGACATCCTCGAGCGTCCGCGTCGCGCAGGTCACCGTCACCACGCGCGCGCCCACGGCAATGAGGCGTTCCAGCGCGCACGGGTTGACCCTCTCTGGGCGGAGCGTGCGGTACTGCAGCGCCGCCGGGTCCACGGACAGGGCGACCGGCTCCAGGACACCGTCGGTCGTCCGCAACGCCGCGAGGGCCGCCGGGCACGGATCCGCGAGCGTCACCCGCACCGTCGTCTCGGGCGACGCCTGGGCGCGCAACGCGGCCGGCGCGTCGCAGGCCACGATGCGGCCCTGGCGCATGATGGCGACCTGATCGGCCAGGCGCTCGGCCTCGTCGAGGTCGTGGGTGCAAAGGATGATACTGCGGCTGGCGTGCTTCAGCGTCACGATCAGGTCGCGGACGGACCGCGCGGCAAGGGGGTCCAGGCCGGAGGTGGGCTCATCCAGGAACAGCGCGGCGGGCTCGTGCAGCAGCGCGCGGGCGAGGGCCGCCTTCTGCTTCATGCCCTTGGAGAAGCCGATCATCCGCTCCCTACGATGCGCGTCCAGATCGAAGAAAGCGAGCAACTCGTCGATGCGCCGCGTGCGCGTGGCGCGCGGCAGGCCGTAGATGCTGCCGAAGAAATCGAGGTAGGCCGGCACGCTCATCTGTTCGTGCAAGCCGGGCACGTCGGTCACCAACCCGACACGGGCGCGGACGGCCGTCGGATCGCGCCGCACGTCATAGCCCGCGACCGTGGCCGCGCCGGCCGTCGGCGCCAGCAAGCCGGCCAGCATGCGCACGGTCGTCGTCTTGCCCGCGCCATTGGGCCCCAACAACGCCAGGATCGTCCCATCGGGCACGCGGAGACCGACCCCGTCGACGGCCATGACAGCGCCGAAGCGCCGGCTCAGGCCCCGTGCGTCGATCATCCGTATCCTCCTCCATGCGCGTCCGGCGGGCGCCGCCCCATCATCGTGCTACGATCACCGTAGGCGAAGCGAGCGGTCGTGTCAACAACGCGGCTGGTTGGGCCAGGACCATATCGTTTTCGGGGAGGAGACAAAAAAGAGCAGATGGTGTAGGCTATCCTTATGTGTACGTGTGCGTAGGTACGGAAGGTGTTCGATGAACTGGTCGTATCGTGCGGTGCGGATGACACTCCTGTTCTCTCATACTCACCGCCTGGTCACCACGTTGCGGACCGATCGATATGGCAGTGTCAGTCTGCGGATGAACGTTGAAAAGGTGGCGCACCCCACGACCATCGGCGTGCAGGTCACCGATGCGCGCCCCCACGTCCATCGCACAGAGTACACCGTAATAAGTGTGCGACCAGCACTCTGCACGAGAGCATGAGGCGATGCAGCATGTCCGCAACGGTACCGACGCCACGCTCGACGACCCTGGTCACGATCCGTGTGCCGGCGGCGATGAAAGAACGCTTCGACGGGATGGCCAAAGTGATGGATCGTCCTCGCAACTACGTCTTCGTGGAGGCATAGCAACGCTATCTGGATCAGGAAGAGTGGCAACTGAAGGCCATCCTGGACGCGTTGTGCTGGACGGCCTGATGATGTGTCGAGCGCTGTACGACGATGCCGCCTTGCGGACCATCCCGCTCGTCTTCATGAGCGCGGTGTCGTTGCCGCCGGTGGGCGCGCGCGTGCCCTACGCGGCGTTTCCGCCGACCCCGGTGGCCTGGCTCAAACAACAATCTGGCCTCGACCATGTCTAGTAGTCCGTCAGCCGTTGTTTTGACAGTTGTGTCACGTCCAAGCTGGACTTGGCAACCGCTCAAAGTAGCCTTGACGGACTACTAGCGAGGCTCCGCCTCAGACCGACGAGACGTGCCGCAAAAACTTGACTCAATCGCACCACGTTTGCCCGTATTAGGAGTCTAGTGGGTCATGTTGCATTTAATGCGGCATTCCTGGAAGCCCAATCACTCTCGACAGGCTGGCAAAGCATTCCCGGCTTATTTGTAGCGTGACCCACTAGGGCGCAGCGGGTGGCCCTGGTGGAGCGGGCGCAGCCGGAGCTGCCGCTGGGCGTCCAGGTCGCCCTGCTCGGCGTCAGCCGAGCGAGCCGCTACTATCAGCCGCGCCGGCCATCGCCGGAGGAGGTGGCGCTCAAGCAGCGCATTGATGCGATCTACACGGAGTCTCCTTTCTATGGCTCACGGCGGGTCACAGCGGTGCTGCGCCGGGAGGGGGCGGTCCTCAACCGCAAGGCGGTGCAGCGGCACAGGCGCGAGATGGGCATCGCAGGGGTGCATCTTGGCCCCAACACGAGCAAACGAGCACGGGAGCGCCGCGTCTACCCGTACCTGTTGCGTCACGTGACCAGTGCGTACCCGAACCACGTGTGGGGCATCGAGATCACCTCCATCCGCCTGCCCGACAGCGGGATGTCCCTGGTCGCCGTGCTCGACGGGGACGCCCGCGACGTGGTGGCCTGGGAACGGGACCAGACGCTGGAGTGGAGCGGGCGCTGGCCCAGGCTACCCCCGCGCTCTGGAACAGTGAGCAGGGGAGCCATAATTTGCCCTTCTCGAGTGTCTTGACGAAGGGGTCCATTATACTAATCCAGGCTAGGTCTGCTTCGAGCGCGGCATGGTCAAGAATACCTACGGCGCCGACTCGTTCATGCTGATGAACACGGGCCCGGAGCCCAAGCCATCGCCGGGCGGCCTGCTGACGACCATCGCCTGGGGTCTGGGAGGGACGGTCACCTACGCGCTGGAGGGCAGCATCTTCGTCACCGGCGCTGCGGTGCAATGGCTGCGCGACGAGTTGCGCATCATCGCCAACGCGGCCGAGACCGAGGCGCTGGCGTCGAGCGTGCCGGACACCGGGGGTGTCTACCTGGTCCCAGCGTTCGCCGGCCTGGGCGCCCCCTACTGGAACCAATACGCTCGTGGCGCCCTGGTCGGGCTGACGCGGGGGACAGGCCGCGCCCACATCGTGCGCGCCACCCTGGAGTCGGTCTGCTACCAGACGCGCGACGTGCTGGAGGTGATGCGCGCGGACGCGGGGCTGCCCATCACGGAGGCGCGCGTCGACGGGGGCATGGTGGTCAACAACGCGTTCCTGCAACTCCAGGCGGATATCGCCGGGTTGCGCGTGGTGCGGCCCGCGGTGACGGAAACGACCGCCCTCGGCGCGGCGTACCTCTCGGGACTACAAGCCGGATACTGGGCGGACCAGGAGGAGATCGCCCGCCAGTGGACGGAGGACCGCGTCTTCGAGCCGACCACCGACGACGCGAGCCGCGCGGCCGGCTACCGCGGCTGGAAGCGCGCCGTGGACCGCGCGCGCGACTGGGCGCGCGACGAGTGATTAGTGGTTAGTGACGAGTGGTTAGTGGCTAGTGACGAGTGGTTAGTGGCTAGTGACGAGTGGTTAGTGGCTAGTGACGAGTGGCTAGTGACGAGTGGCTAGTGACGAGTGGTTAGTGACGAGTGGTTAGTGACGAGTGGTTAGTGACGAGTGGTTAGTGACGAGTGGTTAGTGACGAGTGGTTAGTGACGAGTGGTTAGTGACGAGTGGTTAGTAGTGAGTAGGTGCGCCGACCCTGGAGCAAGCGGCGCCAACCGGTCAAAAGCGATATGATGGGTCGCAAGGGCGCTACCCCCGCGCGTCTCAGGGGAGACTATGCGCGCGGTCCCTGGACGCGGCCCTGTCCAGGACGACGCGGCGCCAACACGGCGTAGAAAGGTATGGTCCCCGAGATGGAAGGCGCTGATACGACGACCCAGGCGGATGGGGATGAGCAAGGTCGACCGATAGAGCAAACTCACACGGACAAAGCGCCCGCGCCAGGGCGGCCGCGGGAGACGGAGCCGCGTCGGCCCGATCGCCGACAACGCGCGCGTGTCGAGGGCCTGGTGCTCACGAAACGTGAGCGGAAACGGGTGACGAGGGCCGCGCGACGGGACGTCCGCGCAACGCTCTGGGAGGACGATCCGGACCTGAGCGCCAGCCTGCACTTCTTGTGCGCCCAGGCCTCCGTCCACCTCCACCGCGTGACCATGGTCGAGGGACTGCGCCTTGCCGCCGACGGGTTCCAGGCCGGAGACATCGCGATCGTCGATTGCCTCACCGCGACGACCGCGCTGGACCGCGTCACCGCCGCGCTCGCCGCGACCCGGACAGACGGCCAGCCCATGCCCGTACACATCGCGCACCCAAGCGAGGAATTCGTTGAGGCGTTGCGCACAACCTACGACCGTCCCCTCGTGTGGCTGCCCCCGGAACGGGCCGGCCTCACGCTGCTCGTCACGCTGCGCCTGCTCGGCGTCTCGTCGGGCACACCCGCACAGCCCCATGCAATGCGGACCGAGGCGGACACGACCGTTCGCCCCCGCGTACGAGTGGTGGGAGCCGGGGAGGGGCTGCCCGCGCTCACCGCCACGGAGGAGGCGGTGCTGGCGGGCCTGGCGGCGGGGCTGAAACAGAAGGAGATCGCGCGGGAGGAGCACATGGGTGTCTCCACGGTCGGGCGTCTCACGTCCGCCCTGCGCGCCAAATTCGGCGTGCGCACCACCTTCACCCTGGGGGCCAAGGCCGAGCGCCTGGGCATCGTCCTGGAGCGCGAGCCGCCGCAGCGCCCTGAGCGATAGACCGCAAGATGTGAGCGAAAGCGCGCACCAAGATTGAGCGAAAAATAGCGCCTGGCGCGCGCTGTTTGGTGTATCGTGGAGATACATCCGCGCCACGGCCGTCGCCGGCCGGTGCGGGGCGTCGACATGTCTGGCGGGGAGAGGGGTGTGGTGATGGTACTGCGCATACGTGGGATCACGGTCGGATGGCTCATGGTCTGGGTCTGCATGCTGTTGTCCGGCACGGGCGTCGCGGCGGCGCGCTCGATGGTCCCGGTGGGGAATGGCGGCGGGGTGACACCGGCCAGGAACGCCCCGTCCGGGCCGCACCGCTCGGATACCAGACGGGGCCAGCAGGCGCCTCCCCTGTCGGCGGCGATAACCGCGACCGTCGCGGCGTCGCCCACGCCGGTGATGGCCATCACTGCCATCACGGCAACTCAGACAGGGACAGCGGTCCCGGTCACCCCCGTTGCAACCGTTCTCTCGGGCACGACGGCGTCCGCGTCGATCACGTCCGCGCAGCCCTCCCCGGCGATCACGAGCATGACGCCCGCGGCGATCACGGCCACGGCGCCTGCGTTGATGACGCCCACGGCCATGGCCGCGCCCCCATCGGCCACAGCCACAGCCACGGCGACGGCCGTGAGCACGCCCGTACCGATGGACACGGCGACGATGACCGCGGCGGCGACGACCGTCACGCCCATCACAACGGTGGTCGCGGCCCTCAACGCGGCGCCGGCCGTGACGGAGACGGGGCTGACGCAGGGCTACGGCCGCCTCCCGCTCAGCTTCGTGCCTAACCAGGGGCAGGTCGATCCTACAGTACAATTCGTGTCCCGCGCCCCCGGCCTCGCCCTCTACCTGACGGCGGGCGACGCCACGCTGGTGCTGGTCAAGCCGCGTCCCCACGCCCACGGACATCACCACCCGCTCTCTCACGGGTCCGCCCTGCTCGCAACCACGGGCCTCAGCGCCACGGCCCCCATCAGCGCGGCGACGGTGCGCCTGCACGTCGTGGGCGCCAACGCGGCGGCGCAAGCGATCGGGCAGGACCAACTGCCCGGCATCGCCAACTACCTCGTCGGCAGCGACCCCGCCGGCTGGCACACCGGGCTGCCCACCTACGCCCAGGTCTCGTACCAGGATGTCTACCCCGGCGTGGACCTGGTCTACTACGGCAACCAGGCGCAGCTGGAGTACGACTGGCGCGTCGCGCCGGGCGCCGACCCCCACGCCATCGCCTTCCAGGTGCAGGGCGCGCGGGGGCTGCGCGTCGACGGGGACGGCGCCCTCGTGGTAGCCACGGACGTCGGCGCGCTGGTGCAGCGCCCGCCGACGGTCTACCAGCAGGACGCCGACGGGACTCACCACGCCGTCGCGGCGCGCTACACATTGAGCGCAACGGGGGCGCAGAGCGCCACGGTCGGCTTCGACGTGGGGGCGTATGATACCGGCAAGCCGCTGGTGATCGACCCGGTGCTGAGCTACAGCACCTACCTGGGTGGCAGCAACGGCGACCAGGGCACGGCCATCACCGTGGACCGGGCCGGCAACGCCTATCTCACCGGCAATACCTACTCCACCAACTTCCCGACCACGCCCGGCGTGATCCAGCCCGGCGGTGGTAACAACGCCATCGTGACCAAGCTCAATCCGTCCGGGACCGCCCTGGTCTACAGCACCTACCTGGGCGGCGGCGGCGACATCGGCTACGGGATCGCGGTGGACCGCGCCGGCGACGCCTACGTCGCCGGGAGCACCGCCTCCACCACCTTCCCCACCACGCCAGGCGCGTTCCAGCGGACCAACCTCGGCGCCCCCAACCTCTACGACGCCACGTTCGTGAGCAAGCTCAACCCCACGGGCGGCGCGTTGCTCTACTCCACCTACCTCACCGCCGCCACCGGCCATGTCGACGGCGCCGCCATCGCCATCGACGGCGCGGGGAACGCCTATGTGACCGGCACCACTGGCGCGACCGACTTCCCGACCACGCCCGGCGCCTTCCAGACGAGCCTCGGCGGCAGCGGGAACAGCAAGGCCTTCGTGACCAAGCTCGCCCCCGCGGGCAGCCTGAGCTACTCGACCTACCTCGGCGGCGGCGTGGATAGCGCCCTGGCGGTCGCGGTGGACGCGGCGGGCGACGCCTACGTCACCGGTAACACCTCCTCCACCGCCTTCCCCACCACGCCGGGCGCATACCAGACCACCAACCCCAGCGGCGGTGTCCAACCCGTTGCCTTCGTGAGCAAGCTCAACCCCACGGGCGGGGCGCTGGCCTACTCGACCTACCTGGGCGGCAGCGGCGGGGACTACGGCCAGGGCGTGGCCGTGGACGGCATGGGCAACGCCTACGTTACCGGCGACACCGCCTCCACCAACTTCCCCACCACGCCGGGGGTGCCGCAGACGCACAGCGGCGGCTCCTGCCCAGGGGGCTGCCTGGACGCCTTCGTGATCAAGCTGACCGCCACGGGCGGCGCGCTGGCCTACAGCACGTACCTTGGCGGCAACAACAACGACGTGGGCCAGGGCGTGGCGGTGGACCGCGCGGGCAACGCCTACGTCACCGGCTACACCAACTCCACGAACTTTCCCACGGTCAATCCCCTGCAAGGGACCTTCGGCGGCGATTCCAACACCGGGTACGGCGACGCCTTCGTGGCCAAGCTCGGCGCCAACAGGCTGCCGCCCACGATCCTGCCCGGCGGGAGCGGCGCCGTGGCCTGGCACCCACACCAGGGCGGCAGCGGCTCCATCGGCGGGGGCGTGGGGCTCAGCGTGGACCTCGCCGACGGCCACCTCGACGTGAGCGTGCCCGGCCTGTCGCTACCCGGCCGCGGTCCGAACCTCGCGTTCACGCGCAGTTGGGACAGCGCCCTGGCCCAGACGGGGTCGGACGGGACGGGCTGGCAGAGCAGCCTCACGCCGCGCATCAGCGGCGACCTCACCGGCGTGGTCTACTACACGGACATGACCAGCGCGACGTGGCCGTTCACCTACACCGGATCGGCGACCGACCCCGGCCCCTACACCTCGTATCAGACTACGCCGGGCAAACCCTGGCAGCTCGCCGCGTCCACCGCCGGCTATACCCTGACCAACGTCTTGACCAGCGAGACGATGACCTTCGATAGCCAGGGAAGATTGCTCGCGGATACTGACGCGTACGGCAACCAGAACACGATGACCTATGGGTCCAACGGGGTGAGCAGCGAGGCAAACAGCGGCGGTCGAGCTCTCAGCTTCAGTTACACCAACGGTCAACTCGGCGACGCCATGAGTCCCTTGTGGCAGAGCAGCGGCGGGGCACAGGGCCAGCATGTCCACTACGGCTACAACGGCGCGGGCCAGTTGACGACGAGCACGCTCGGGGCCGGGACGAGCGATGCGGTTACGACGACCTTCGGCTACAGCGGCACGCAGCTGATCAGCGTGACCACACCGTTCACGCAGGCGACACGTACGTGGACGCTGAGCTACGACGCCCAGGGACGCGTCAGCAGCGTCACCAGCCCGGTCTCGGGGACAACGGGGCAAGCGGGCTACACCCCCGCCTACACCACGCGGATGACCTACGGCGCGACGTCAACGCAGGAAGTGCGCGGCGTAGGCACGAGTGGCGCGCTGACCACGACCTACACGCTTGACGCGCTGGGTGAGCCGATCACGGTGACCGATGGGCTTGGACGGAGCAGTAGTGCGACCTACGACAGCGACCATGATCCGCTGAACCTGACCGACGCCAACGGCCATACCTTGACGAACTATTACCAGTACGTCGGCCCCAATGGCAGCACCGGGCTTGTCACGCAGACCGTCGCTCCCGCTATCGCCCCCTATGTCCCCGGCAACACGTCCTACACGCCGATCGTCACAACATACCGCTATGACCCGACGATGCACGATCTGCTGGAAACGGACAAGCCCGAGGGCGGGGTCATCCTGTACGGCTATGATGGACACCACAGCGTTGTCACCACAACCATGCAGACGACACCGACGATGTGCAATCCCGGACCCTGTTCGGTGCAGTGGCGCGGCAGCGTCAGCATGCTCGATCAGTACGGTGAGGTCACCGGTACGGTGGACGGGCGCGGGATCGATGTCAATTCGAGTGGGATGGCTACGGTCAATTCCGCCCTCGCCTCGCTCTACACCCACCATTTGAGCTACGATGCGCAGGGCAACGAGGTTAGCATAAGCTCCCCGCCCATCACGACGACGCTCAACGGCATGGCTACGACCACCCCCGTCACCACCACCTATGGCTACGACGCCGACGGCAACCAGACCACCATATTCTCCGCCAACGGAAATGGCAACATCATTACATCGGCCTACGACCATCTGGGGCGTCTGACGCAAGCTGGCGACTCTGCGGTGGCACTGTACACCGGTGCCATCGTTACGCCCACGCACACCCTCGGCTATGATGGAGACGGGAACCTGGTGCGCGAGGTCGATGGGACAGGGAGCGTGACCACCAGCAGCTACGACCCGTTGGGGCGCCCGGTCGGCGTGACCAACCCACTGACGGGGACGATGGTGATGACCTATTCCGCCACCGAGAAGACAGGGGAACAGGATTATCAGGGGAATGTGGCCACGTATGCCTACGACCCCTCCGGACGGGTCATCACGGCGAATGCCCCTGTCAGCGGCACGCTGCACTATCAGTACGACGCGGTCGGCAACACCGTTGCCGTCACGACCGCGGACAGCGCCTCCGGCGCTCCCATCCAAGTCCAGACGCAGGGCTATGACGCCCTCAACCGCGTGATCACCGATACGGTCACGGCGCCCAGGGGACCGACGCTCACCGCTTTGACCGCTTATGACAAGGACGGCAATGTCGCCCAGGTCGAGCAGCCCAACGGTGACGTCACCTACAACACCTACGACGCGGCCGACCAACTCACGAACGTCGAGATCGCCCCCGCGCCCCTCGGAGGACCGGGCTTTGCCACGCATCCGAAGTACGAAGCGTACAGTTATGACCGGGCCGGCAACATGGTGCAAAGCGCCGACGCCGACAACCGCACCTCCAGGGTCACCTACGACGGGGACAACCGCGCCGTGCAGACCGTGGATACATCCTACGCCCCGACCGGCACCACAACCATCACCATGTCGGTCGGCTACGACCCAGACGGCAACGCGCTCAACCAGACGACCACGACGACCGACGCGTCGGCGCCCGGCCTGGTCCAGACGCATGTGTACACGACGGCCTACAACGCCAACGACTGGCCGACGAGCACAAGCGACGATGGGCTCATCACCAACTACGGCTACGACGCGGCGGCCGAGGGACGCACCTATACCATCGTAGACGGAGTGACGCCGGTCACCATGCTGCTGGACGTGGAAGGGCGCGCCTCCAGCATCAGCGAGAGCGCGGGTGGGGTTGGCCCCTACGCCACCCTCTTCGGCTACACCTCCAATAGCCAGGTAGTGACCATGACGATGCCTGGCGGCGTTCAGGAGGCTGCTCGGTACGACCCTAACGGGCGCGTGACCGCCGTCAACGCGACTGGGCCGGTGCAGTCACCCCCGGCCGCGACGCTCAACAGCGCCTACGCCTATGGCTACAACGTGTTCGGCTGGACCACCAGCACCACCACGCTCTCGGGCACCGATACCCTCGCCCACGACGCGCTCGGGCGAATCACCAACGAATCCGGCCCGCAGGTGGTTGCAAGCGATGGTTCCTACCATTGGACGTACGACAACAACGGCAACATCGTCTCCCAGATCGGCGACGATGGCTTCCCGGTGACCTACACCTATAACCAAGCCGCGGCGCCCAACGAACTGCAGTCGATGGTCATGGCCGACGGCCAGCCCACCACGTACTATGGCTACGACGCCCGTGGCGACACCACGAGCATCACCAACACGCTCGGCCTGACCAACCCGACCAGGAGCGGGGCCATTACCACCAGCATCGCCGACGACGCGCAGGGTCGCCCCATCGCCATCACCTTCATCGACCGAGGTGTCCCCGCCACGGCAACGCTCACCTACAACGCGGACGGCCAACGGGCCGGCTACGCCGTGACCTCCGGCACGCGGCCCACGGTGAGCTTCCGCTACCAGTATCGGAGTGGTCAGTTGGCACAGGCCACGGTGGTCAGTGGCGGGCTGACGCTCTACACCGACACCTACCTGTACAATCAGGATGGGACACCGCTGGAGTTCCTGCGGGCGACACCGGGCCAGGGGACGGCGCGCTATTGGTATGTCCTCGACGGGCGCGACAGCGTCGTGGCCGTCACGGACGTGACCGGCAAGGTGGTGGACCGCTACGCCTACGACGCCTGGGGCGAACTGACCAGCGACGATGCCACGAACGAGCAGGTGCCGCAACAACTGCGCTACCGAGGCTACTGGTACGATGAGAAGCTCAGTTGGTACTGGCTCAACGTCCGGTACTACGACCCCGAGATCGGGCGCTTCTTGCAGCCTGACCCGAGCGGCGCCGATGGCGTGCGCACCTATGTGTACGTCGGTGACGACCCCGTGGACGCAGCCGATCCTACAGGGTTAAGCGCACGTGGGTATACGCAAATTCCGGCACAACAATGGATTGCGCATTCCGTCGACCGATCTAAGAACGGCGCCGATCCACTAAACGTCGTCATTTCCGACGAGTCAAACATTGACGCGCCGGCACTTTTCGCCAAGCTGCAAAATACTGGTTCAGGAGGATGGGAACAGGTTGGGATAGCGGGAGGCATCAATCCTTTCCCTCTGTTGTTCGCTCCGGTGAGCAACTACGAGGCTAATGTCGGAGGGTTCGCCGGGCAAAATGTGAACGGATTACCGCCCTATCCACCGGCTGGGACGCGCCCACAAGCAGCCGCTTGGAGGAATGGGGGATGGGGCCAGTTTAATAATGGCGGTAATCATGCGCGGGGATGGCCTCAGATAGAAGGGAATGGCAAGACAGCATGGTTCCTTGCGGTAAGCAACGAGCATCCATGCGATGATCCTCAAGGCACTTTTGGCCACTGGCACTGCATTGATACGGCTAAACCGGGCGGTTACGATCAGGGGCGCATAGATTTTCTGTCAAACGTCACCACACACACTACAGTATCTGGAGCGGGATACGCAGGGGGGCCTGGGCCTCCTCTTCGTCAACCTACGCCCTACACCTCGTACACGTTCACGAAGCGATACGACTACCCGTATCACGCAGGGATCGGCACAAACACAACGCACAGGGTAGCTTATAGTGGAACGGTTCTCGTTCTAACTGTGCAAGCCCACCTCTAATACGATAACGTCAGGTTATCAGGACGGGAGGCGGCGGTGAAGGACGCATGTGCCATGGGATTGGTACGCCTTGTGGTTCTGGCGCTGGGTGGAGTGCAGCAGGGCGAGTATCCTCCGCAGGGGCGTGGCGGGCAGTCGATCTCGTGCTGGCCAAGTACGGGCCGGGCGGGTACATGCGGCTGGTCGCCGCGATGATCAACCCGGCGACGCTGCCCTCGGCGAGCAGGCGGTATGTCGTCACCAATCTGCCGTACCCGGAGGTCGCGCCCGCTGCGGAGTCGGCGACGCGACCTCCGACTTGTCCAAGGTGGTGCGCTTGTACGGGCTGCGCCAATGGTCAAACAGGGCTACAGGCAGGTCAAGGGAGCACTGGGCTGAGCCGACTTGCAGGTGCATTCCGACCGCGCCATCCTGCGCCATTAGCAGCTCGTCTGCTGCGCCTTCTCGTTCTGCTCGTGGGCCTACCTCCGCCGACATGACACGATCATTGCCGACCACGCCCTGGACGCGGCTCCTATCGCGATCGCGATAGCGGGACCAGTGGAGGAAAAAGGGAGAGCCACGGGGGTACACCCAACGTTGTTGTGACTGGTGACTCTGGCAGGTACAGGGCTGGTTGGACCCGTGGACGATGCTCTGGCGCTACTGACGCACGCGGTCAAGCACACCCCGCCGCCTGCCTTACAATCGCTGCTCGACGCTGCAGGAAGCGGACGCCCTCTACACCTACCACTCCGCATGTAACAAGGTACCGACCGAGAAGTAGCGGACGCACGTATTGTCTTCAGACTGGAGTGCCGCGCAAGGCTCTGGCAGGGAACGCTGGTATTCCCGCCAATGCCTCGGGCGAACGGGTACACGTCTGTACTTAGCGTTCGCGTGGATCATGGCAAGAGCCATCCTCGGAGCAGTATGAGTATCCGCTGGGTGTATCTTCTCGGGAGCTATGCTTTTCCCATCGTACTATGCCATTAAGAGGAGTGAGATGGCGTGGTAGAGGTTGATATAGTAATTTAGAGAGGCGGTATCAGGTGATGTTACGCGGGACGTATGGTCCGATTGTCAACCGACGGAGGGACTGGATCCTCCTTGTCCTATGGTTACTTGTGAGTATAGTGGGCAGCTTAGGGCTTCTCCCATTGTGGCAAAAAATCAATAACTCCTTATTTCGATCCACGCATGATCTGCTCATCCCGGCTCTAGCGATTGTTCTGTCGATGGGCGTCGTCATCGGTATAGGGCAGTGGCAGGTCCTGCGTCGTCGTGCGCGCGTTGACATCCAGGGCTGGTGGATTGTGGGCTGTGCGGTTAACGCATTAGCCTTACTTCTCGTTGCACTCCTTGGCAGTGAGGTGAGTCTGGACGCTGGAACGATCGTGCCGCTTGGTGTATGGACCGGCCTTATTGGAGCCCTTGCGGGGATCGTGCAGTGGTGGACGCTGCGAGGCGAGGTTCAGTGGGCACGGTCTTGGATACTCGTTAGCGCGGGAGCGGGCGCGGTCGGCTGGCCGGTTGGTGTCCTTGTGGGGATAGCCGTGTTCGGTCCTACATGGGGCGCCAGTGCTGGGTGGATCGGGGTCGGAGCACTGAGCGGGGTAGCCCTCGTCTTACTTCATGTACGTCAAATCTGATGCGCGGTAGCGGCAAGAGGCGAGGACTGAGATTAGGGGACTGAGACTATCGATCATCGCTACCACTGATTCTGCTTGTATATGGACGACAATCCACCCTAACCAGGATATAGCAAGACATACTCAAACTGCCATGTGCGGTTATGGCGAATCGCGGCGAGCGCCACGCTTGGATTCGCAAGAGTGGATGGCGTGGGCAACACCTACGTCGCCGGCGACACCTACTCCACCAACTTCCCGACCACGCCGGGCGCGCCGCAGACGCACAGCGGCGGGGGCTCCTGCACCGGGGGCTGCACGGATGCCTTCGCGACCAAGCTGACCGCCACGGGCGGCGCGCTGGCCTACAGCACCTACCTCGGCGGCAGCGACAACGACGTGGGCCAGGGCGTGGCCGTGGACCGCGCGGGCAACACCTACGTCACCGGTTACACCCTCTCCACCAACTTCCCCACCGTCAACCCGCTGCAGGGCACGTCCGGCGGCAACACACCCGGCGGCAACACACCCGGCGGGACCGGCGACGCCTTTGTGTCTAAGATCGGCGCCAACAGGCTGCCGCCCACGACCCCGCCCGGCGGGAGCGGCACCGTGGCCTGGCATCCGCACCAGGGCGGCAGCGGCTCCATCGGCGGGGGCGTGGGGCTCAGCGTGGACCTCGCCGACGGCCACCTCGACGTGAGCGTGCCCGGCCTGTCGCTACCCGGCCGCGGTCCGAACCTCGCGTTCACGCGCAGTTGGGACAGCGCCCTGGCCCAGACGGGGTCGGACGGGACGGGCTGGCAGAGCAGCCTCACGCCGCGCATCAGCGGCGACCTCACCGGCGTGGTCTACTACACGGACATGACCAGCGCGACGTGGCCGTTCACCTACACCGGATCGGCGACCGACCCCGGCCCCTACACCTCGTATCAGACTACGCCGGGCAAACCCTGGCAGCTCGCCGCGTCCACCGCCGGCTATACCCTGACCAACGTCTTGACTAGCGAGGCGCTGACCTTCGATAGCCAGGGAAGATTGCTCGCGGACACCGACGCCTATGGCAACCAGAACACGATGACGTACGGGTCCAACGGGGTGACCAGCGAGGCAAACAGCGGTGGTCGAGCTCTCAGCTTCAGCTACAGCAACGGCCAACTCGGCGACGCCCTGAGCCCGCTGTGGCAGAGCAGCGGCGGGGCGCAAGGCCAGCACGTCCACTACGGCTACAACGGCAGTGGCCAGTTGACGACCAGCACGCTTGGGGCCGGCACGAGCGACGCGGTCACCACGACCTTCGGCTACAGCGGCACGCAGCTGACCAGCATCACAACAGGGATGGGCCGCACCTGGAGCCTGAGCTACGACGGACTGAACCGCCTTATCAGCGTGACGAGCCCGCCATCGGGGACGGTCGGCCAGGTGGGCTACACGTCAGCCTACACGACACAGTATACGTATATCCCCGGTCAGACACAGGTTATCCGCGGCTATGGAACAGCGGCTGCCCTGACATCCACGAATACACTGGACTCGGCGGGAGACGTCATCACGATGACGGATGGGCTCAACCACAGCGCCAGCGCAACCTACGACGCCGACCACGACATCCTCAGTCACACGGATGCCAACAACAACAGCACGACGTACAGCTACAGCTACATTGGACCCAATGGCTGCACCGGGCTGATCACACAAACGGTGCAGCCGAAGATGCAGGCCTACAGTCCGCTCAACATGGGCCTGGACCCAGTGGTCACGACGTATGCCTACGATCCGGGGACCTATGACCTGATCCAGGTGACGAAACCCGAGGGCGGCATCATGCTCTATGGCTATGACGGCCACCACGCGGTGATGACCACCACCCTCCTCCTGGCCCCGTCACCCGCTACCTGGCGAGGGAGTGTGACCACGTACGATCAGTACGGGGAGCCCGCCTCCACGATCGACGGACGAGGGGTCAACGTCAGCGCTGGCGGAGCGGCAACTCTGAACAGCTCAGCGTTCCTCTATGCCCGTCATATGGGCTACAACGCGCAAGGCGACGAGACGAGCATGAGCACACCGCCCATCACGGTGACCTTGCCTGGAGGGACGACGCAGGCCAGCACGCCCGTCACGACCACCTACAGCTTTGACGGTGATGGAAACAGTTCAACCGTGACCTCCGCTAATGGCAACACGATCGCATCGGCATACGATCACCTCGGCCGTCTGATCACGGCCACCGATGTGTCCGTGCCGTTGTACTCCGGGACCGCCGGGACTCCCGTCAGGTCGCTGACCTACGACAGGGACGGCAACCTGATGCGCGAGGCCGATGCGAACGGCGACGTGTCCACATGGGGGTATGACCCCGAGCAGCGGTTGGTTGCACTGACCAACCCCGTGAGCGGAACCATGGTCATGACCTACTCCGCGACAGAGAAGGCGGCCGCGCAGGACGAACGCGGTCATGTGACGGCCTACGGCTACGACCCCGCGGGGCGCTTGGTTCAAGCAAGCGATCCCGTCAGCGGCACGATCCACTACCAGTTGGACCCCGCCGGTAACACCACGACGATGACCGCGAGTGATCGCTGGACGATGACGCCGATCCAGGTCGAGACGCAGCAATACGACACCCAGAATCGAGTGCTGACAGACACCGTCACGGGGCCCAGTGGTCTATCGCTGGCGACAGCGGTACGCTATGACCACGACGGCAATGTCTATCAAGTACAGCAGCCCAATGGCGATGTCACCATCAATACCTACGACGCGGCCGACCAACTCCGCACGACGGAGATCGACGCCGCCGCGTCGGGCGGCGCCACCCACACGACGCAGGAATCGTATTCCTACGATACAGCGGGCAATAGGATTGAGAGTTACGATTTCGATGGGCGCCACGCGACCCTCACGCTCGACGGCGCTGGCCGTGTTATCCAGTCCGTCTCGGCGACAACCGCCCCCACCGGGACGACCACGATCACGACAACGGCTACCTATGACCCCGACGGCGATACGACGCAGAAGATGACACAGACGCAGAACGGTCCGGGGCCGGTCCAGACGTCGACGACGGCGGCGGCGTACAACGCGGACAACTGGCCCATTTCCACGACTGATAACGGGCTTACCACGGCATATGGATACGATAGTGCGGGACGGCCGCGCTCCCAGACCATCATCGATGGCAATACTCCGGTGACGACAGTCCTCGATCCGGGGGGACGGGCCACGACCATCTCCGAGAACGCGGGCGGGACGGGGCCATACGCCACCACGTTCGGCTACAACGCTCTCAATGAAGTAACGACGATGGCGATGCCCGGCGGCGTCCAGGAAACGGCTGGGTACGACAACGATGGACGAGTGACCAGCGTCAGCGCGACAGGTCCCGGAACGGGGTCGCCCGCCACGACACTGAACAGCGCCTACACCTATAGCTACAACGCGCTCGGCTGGATAACGCGGACGACGACGCTCTCGGGGACGGATGCAATCGTGCATGACGCAAGAGGACGCATCACCGATGAGACGGGTCCGCAGGTCGTGGCCGCAGGCGGCGCGTACCACTGGACCTACGATCAAAACGGTAACATGCTCTCCCAGATCGGCGACGACGGCGCGCCCGTGACCTATACCTACAACTCAAGCGTGCCGAACGAGGTCCAGACCATGGTCATGGGGGATGGACAGCCCACCTCCTACTATGGCTACGATACCAACGGCAACACCACCAGCATCACCAACGGGGCGCGGATCAATACTCACATCGTGTACGATGCGGCGGCGCGCCCCATCCAGGTCGCCTATATCGATCGAGGCACGCCCACGACGGTAACGCTCACCTATAACGCCGATGGGCAGCGGGCGCACTATACCGTCAGCGTGGCCAACCAGCCGACGCTCGACGAGCGGTTCCAGTATCGGGGCGGCCAACTCGGGCAGGTGACGGTCGTGACGGGAGGGGTGACGCTGTACGTCGACACTTATCTCTACAACCAGGACGGGACGCCGTTGGAACTCCTGCGCCAGCAGGGAGGGACCACCAATCGGTATTGGTATGTGCTCGATGGACAGGACAACGTCGTCGCGCTGACCGATGTCACTGGCAAGGTCGTGGATCGCTACGCGTACGACTCGTGGGGCGAACTGGTGACTGACGACGGAGCCAACGAAACCGTCCCGCAACAGTTGCGCTACCGGGGCTACTGGTACGACGAGAAACTCTCGTGGTACTGGGTCAGCGTCCGCTACTACGACCCGGAGACCGCGCGCTGGCTCCAGCCGGACCCAAGCGAAACGGATGGCGTGCGCACCTACGCGTATGTCGACGACGACCCGATCGATGCGGCCGACGCTTCGGGTCTCAGTAAGGGTTATCAGGACCCGCCATCCTGGACGATCAACTGTGCGGGTCCAGGCAAACCCTGCCCGTATGGAGGCAACGAGCCGCTCAACGTAATTATATCTGACAAGTCTACGATTGGCGTCCCGAAACGCGGGTTCTTCGACTTCGGACAAACGACGCTCTTCGATGCGCTCCCCGATTGGCAGTCCTGCTTCATATCAAAGCTCAATCCAAGTCCCTATTACGGCAACGTTGGTAATGGACTGCGCGTGCAAGACTTCGGGTATCGGCGCGGAGGCTGTCTCGAGAACTTGGCGGGCGCCGCCAATTATCGTGGACCTGCCGGACGTGGTTCCCACGTCCGTGGGTGGACTCAACAGGGAGGTGCGACATTCCTTGCTTTGAGTCAGGAACACCTCTGCCAGAAGAACGGAACCCCTGGTTTCTTTGGTTGGTGGCATTGCATTGATCCCAACGGCTTCAATCTGGGGCGCGATGAGTTCGTGCGAGATGTGGGCGTGTGGAGCGGAGTTGCCCTATACGGATTCATCTATCAGGTCACGGAAAAGAGGTACGACCATCCGGCAGCGTTAGGTCCGACGATACTGGGTTTACCCTATGCGATCGGCACGGACTACGTGGCCTACAGCAACCTAGTTGTCGTCCTGACAATTAAAGCGAATCACTGACCAGCCCAGTGCCGTGTCGTACGCGTATCGTGTAGCCTACTATCCGCAGTTCCTATGTCAGATCTCGTAATATGGCTAACCATATATTATGATAATGTATCATATAATTATCATATGATGTGGGCGATGTGGACAGTAGGGAAAAACAGGAATTGGCGGAGGCAAGGAGGGTTTCTCTTCTCCCTGCCTCCATCAAGAATCCTGTGGATGGTATCATCTGGTAAGTCCTCTCGCACGAGATTGGGTTGGTGCTACAGTATTGTGATCATCGAAGGTGTACAGCGCGATGCGGATTGCTCACCAGCCGACGATAGGCCGACGTTGGGATTGGCCCCTTCTACCGTGGTGGGTGGCAGCCAACTCCCTGGGTGCTGTGGTGCTCACTTGGACCGCACATGATGTCTTCATGGCATTATGTGTACCTGGGCTGGTCGTTGGGTTGAGCCAATGGGCGATATTACACTGGCGGCTGCGCCTACCCATGGGGTTTATGATACTGTGGCTCATCGGCAGCGTTATTGGGGGATGGGCATGGTTGGGCCTCCTTGACTTCACCAATGACGTGTACGCGCTTAGCAACGTCTTCCCAAGCGCAGCCATCGTTGGAGGCGTCGTTGGTGCATGCGCGGGGATCGTCCAACTCTTGGTCTTTTATCAAACCATTCGACGACCGGGCCTTTGGGTTATCATTAGCGCCATTAGCAGCGCGATAGGCTGGCCAATCGGTCAATACGCCGGCAATGTTGTCGTAGGAACATACTACGGCGGAGTCGCAGGCTATATCATGTGCGGGTTGCTCAGCGGTTTGGCACTCGTGTGGTTCACGCGAACGCAGAATCAGATCGCATACACAGGCGATACGTAACGGAATGCGAGCGACAATGGCTCCCATGGACAACAATCGGGAGCAACCGGGATATCGCAAGACATACTCAAACCGCCATGTGCGGCTATGGTGGATTGCGGCGAGCGCCGTGGGTAGCGCTACACTTGGATTCGCGGAGGTGCTCGACCGGATCTATCCCGGCTTCATCTTCACATATCTGGCCATCGCTCTTATCGGTCCTGGCCTCCTTGTTGGCATGGCTCAATGGCTGGTGCTGCGACGGTGGCTGCGCCTGCCCCATCCATTCGTCGTTGTGTGGATGCTTGGCAGCGCCATGATTTGTATCGTCGAGCTCGGCGTCGCATTCATCCGCGAGGGCGATCCATGGGATCCCGTGTCGATCTATGCCGGCCAGGGAGAGGTTGCCGGCTTCATCGGGCTCGTCGCGGGGCTCGTGCAATACGTGGCGCTACGCGGTCGACTCAGGCGAGCGCCGCTATGGGTTCTTGTCAGTGCTGTCGGCTGGGGCATTGGGTGGCCACTGGCCAGCTTCATCGGCGACTCCTTATGGGGTACTAGATACGGCGAGGCCCTGGGCTTCCTCGGCATCGGGATAGTGACGAGCGTGGCCCTACCCTGGTTGGCCCGCTAAGCGGTTGACCATAAGTTCGGCGCGTTTTTTCGCCTGAATCACGCCTAACAGGCCATGCCAGACTTTTGGGTACCTGCTTAGCACTACTTTGGCGACTTCCACAATCGCCAGTCACATTGACCAGTTAGCATCGTCCCTAACGATGATTGTGCGGTTCACCGCACCTCACGACCAGTTACTATGTCCGGGCGCTGAACCGAGAAAATGGCATCACGCCAAAGTAGTGTTAGACATAGCGCCCGCGACTATCGGCGGTTGCCGTGGCGCTGATTCTCGTCGACGCGGGTGTCGCCTATGCGGGCTGGCGGCTCATCCATGCCCGTTGGAGATCTCTTTGATGTTGATAGCCAAAGCCCTGCCCGATACACTCCAGGGTAACAGGTGGCTCCCATCTAGACTCCTAATACGGGTAAACGTGTTGCGATTGAGTCAAGTTTTTGCGTCACGCCTCGTCGGTCTGAGGCGGAGCCTCGCTAGTAATATGGTGACAGTTCGCGCGACGCACATCAAAAATGAGCGCGTCGTTCCTGTGTGGATGCCGCTCAGTCACGCCTGAACTGTCATCATATTCCTGAACCATGTCCCCTTCCCAATCTCTATTTCACAACGCGATAACCCTATCTGCCATAAAAGGCATAACGGATTTTCAGGACTAATTTATGACGTACCAACGTGCCGCAGCTACGGACCAGCATGGTCCTGGAGAAGGTGCGACAATGGGCTATAATAGACAATGATCGATCACAATTGGTCAACACTGACACGTGGCGTGCGGTACAGACACGCGACAGCGGGTTATAATGGATGACAATCGACCGCAACTGCGACCCCACAGGATTGACGTGGACCGCGACGTACGGCTATGGTGGATTGCGGCCAGCGCCCTCGGTAGCGGTACGCTTGGACTTGCGGCAGTGCTCTACCAGATAAATCCCGATCTCTTCTCCCAGTCTGTCGGTCCTCTAAGCATTATCGCGATCCCGTTCACGGTCCCGGGCATCTTGGTCGGCGCAGGTCAGTGGCTGGTGCTGCGGTGGTGGTTGCGCCTGCCCCATCCCTTCGTCGTTGTGTGGGTGCTCGGCAGCGCCATGATCTGTGTTGTCGAGATCAGCATCACATTCATCCGTGAGAGTGATCCATGGGATCCCGTGGCGATCTATGGTGGTCAGGGGGAAATCGCCGGGACCGTGGGGCTGATCGCGGGACTTGTGCAATACATGAGTCTGCGCGGTCAAGTCAGGCGAGCGTGGCTATGGATTCTTATCAGTGCTCTAGGATGGGGCATTGGCTGGCCATTGGCCAGCTTCGTTGGAGACTCCTTGTGGAGCGCCAGATACGGCGCGGCCCTGGGCTTTCTCGGCATCGGGATAGTGACGAGCGTGGCCCTACCCTGGTTGGCCCGCTAGACACAGCGCCCGCGGCCGGCGACACCTACTCCACCAACTTCCCCACCACGCCGGGAGCGCCGCAGACGCACAGCGGTGGCGGCTCCTGCACCGGGGGCTGTTCGGACGCTTTCGTGACCAAGCTGACGGCGACGGGCGCCGCGCTGACATACAGCAGCTATCTCGGCGGCGCGAGCGACGACTACGGCTACGGCATCGCCGTCGACGCGGCAGGCGACGCCTACGTCACGGGGCTCACCAGCTCGAGCAATTTCCCGACCACGGTCGGCGCCCCGCAACGCACGTTTGGCGGCGTCTACGACCTGTTCGTGACCAAGGTGACCCCGACGGGAGGCGCGTTCGTCTACAGCACCTACCTCGGCGGGAGCAGCGACGACGAGGCCTACGGCATCGCGGTCGACCCCTCCGGCCAGGCCTATGTGACCGGCTTCACCGCCTCAACGAACTTCCCGACGGCCAACGCCACGCAGCGCGCGTTCGCGGGAGGCGGCAGTTGCGGCATGACCTACTGCGGCGACGCCTTTATCGCCGTGCTCGACGAGGGCGGCACGGCGCTGCGCTTCGGCAGCTATCTTGGCGGCAGTGGCGACGACCACGGCCAGGGCATCGCGGTCGACGGGGCGGGGCGCGCCTACGTCACCGGGTACACCACCTCCACCAACTTCCCCACGACCGCGGGCACGTTGCGGCAGACCAACGCGGGCGGCAGCGACGTGTTCGTGGCCCGGGTCCTCGTGCCGTCCGGCGGCACTACTCCCTGGCATCCGCACCGGAGCGTGCGCATGAGCGACGGGCTCAGCGCCAGCGTGGACCTCGCCGACGGCCACGTCGACGTCCAGGCCAGTGATCTGAGCATCCCGGCGCGCGGCCCGACGCTGGCGCTGGCCCACACCTGGGACAGCGCGCTGGCCGCGGCCGGCATGTCGGCGGCGGCGGGGCAGGGCTGGCAGACCAGCCTGACACCGCGCCTGGGCGGGGCGCTGGGGGCGGCCGCCAGCTACACCGACACCATGGGCGCCCTGTGGAGCTTCGCCCCCACGGGGAGCGTGGGCGGCCTCTACAGCTACAGCGCGCCCCGCGGCCAACCGTGGAAGCTCACGGCCTCGACGGCGGGCTACACCTTGACCAACTTTCTCAGCAGCGAGGTAATGCGCTTCGACGCGGGGGGGCGCCTGACCTCCGATACGGACGCCTACGGCAACGCGAACAGCATGGCCTACGGAGCCGGGAGCGCGAGCAGCCCGAGCAGTGAGACGAACAGCGGGGGTCGAGCGCTGGCCTTCAGCTACGCCAACGGCTTGCTGGCCGACGCGCAGAGCCCCCTGTGGCAGAGCGGCGGCAGCGGCGCGGCGGGCAGCCAGCACGTGGTGTATGGGTATAGCGGCAGCCAATTGACCAGCCTGACGCGGGGAGCGGGCACGGCCGACGCGCTGACGACCACGTTCGGGTACAGCGGGACGCAACTGGTCACGGTGACGACGCCGTACACGCAGACCCCCCAGGCGTGGGCCATCGGCTACGACGGCCTGGGACGGGTGACCGCAATCACCAGCCCGAGCCGGGGGCAGCAGGGGCAAGCGGGCTACACCCCCATATGCATCAGGCTAACCCTACGAGGGAGGGCTCAAGGAGCAATTGATAGGTATTGGGCTTGGTTTTGCGGCGGTTGAGGCGGCAGCCCGCCGCGACACAGCGCTGGACGACAGCGAGGG